>PJEL010000904.1_pt1 | contig 32804 bp, 27 predicted proteins | sample 1853271 | NCBI WGS metagenome assembly PJEL01 (sample SAMN08108733, study PRJNA415343) | Invertebrate metagenome, whole genome shotgun sequencing project. | host: Globobulimina | place: Sweden: Gullmar Fjord | collected 2015-08 | reverse complement strand
CCTGCATGTTCTTCCGGTATATGATATGGAGCTTCAAAGCCAAGAACGCCTGCTGGAACAAACCCTGAACGCGGATAATAATCAGGATGTCCAAGAACAAAGACCAGCTCTACTTCTGAACCTTTCAATTCATTCAAACCCTCTTTGATCAGTTTTGCACCAACTCCCATATTTTGAACATCAGGTAGAACAGCTAGCGGAGCAAGAAGTTGTGCAGATACGGGTTCAGTAGTTTGTGCAATTGTTGCCTTTGTATATAGGACATGACCAATTATATTATTATTCTCAACTGCCACAAGAGATAATAATGGTAGCGCCGTTTTATCATTAAATAAGTCATTAACTAACTTCGCTATCACTGGCCCCTCCTCTTCCCCGAAGGCTTGAATATGTACTTGTTTGATTATTGATTTATCCAGCTCTGTAGACTTTCTGATTTCCAATGCGGTTTCCTTTTTTTGATTGCTAACATATTAATAGAGGAACTTCCCTTTTCCCGGGATTCCAATATTAATCTCTATATGATTCAAATTATAACTGCCTATGTAATAAAGATACTCAAAAAAATGACATTCCGTTTTTCCGGGTGTCTGATATTTGAAAACTGTTTTCACAGTTAGATTAATTCGCTGAGTTAAAGGAATCAAAAAAAAGATTAATATACTCACTCCCCTTAAAAACATATGGTATGCAAAATATAGATAAGTGTCAAGAAAAAAATAGTATTTGTCAATTAAGAATTAAAAGTGGACAGTTTTGAGCTGATTTAAAATTTAAAAGTGGACACCCCCGAAAAGCTGTAATCTAAAACCCAAAACGGAGGTTGCAGATTATGGCTCAAATTCACAAGAGATTTACTGATGATCAGGTCAAGGATCTTATAGAACGGTATCTTCTTAAAAAAATAGACCGAAAGTATATCCAAGAGATTTTAAATATTAGGAAATCAAGATTCTTTGAGCTACTTCAACAGTATCGTGATGATCCAGATAAGTTTTCAGTTCAATATACACGTAAAATCCAAACAAGGTCAATTGATCCGATTATTGAAAAAAACATTATCAAAGAATTGAAGATTGATAAGAAGGCAATTCAGAATAAAGACATCCCTCTCAGATACTATAACTACAGTTATATAAAAGATCGTCTGAAAACCAAATACAAGCAGAAGGTCTCACTGCCTACAATTATCAACCGTGCCAAAAATAATGATTTCTATATTCCTAAAAAACGAAAGAAAAAGATTCATGACCGCGAGGTCCTCACCAATTATGCCGGGGAACTCATTCAACATGATTCATCACATCACCTCTGGGCTCCAGCTGCAAAGGAAAAGTGGTATCTTATTACCTCGATAGATGACTTCAGCCGGTATATTCTTTATGCTGTCCTTCTTAAAAGAGAAACAGCCCGGGCACATATTTCAGCTTTAGAAACAGTAATTTTGCGATATGGATGCCCTTTCAAATACTATGTTGACTCTCATTCCATATTCCGCTTTGTCCAGGGTCGTGATTCTGTATGGAAAGAACAACGTAAACTTACCGATGAAGTTACTCCCCAATGGAAACAGGTCTTATTTGACTGCAATGTTAAAGTCTCTTATGCCCTGTCTCCTCAGGCCAAGGGTAAAGTTGAACGTCCATATGGCTGGCTACAGGATCGGCTCATCAGAACCTGCGTCAGGGAAGACGTCACTGATATCAAACAAGCTCAGAAAATACTAAACCAGGAACTGCGTAGATACAATCACCGGCAGGTTCATTCCACAACACAAGAAATTCCCTATACGCGTTTTGAAAAAGCTCGTGTAGAAAATAACTCCTTATTCAGGGAATTTAAGATATTGCCGCCTTATCAATCTACAAAGGATATCTTCTGTCTCAGAGCTACCAGAACCATCGATGCTTATAGGAAAGTTTCGCTTAATAATTTACAATTAAAAATCAACAATGCGGTCCCTAGACAGACCGTTAATCTTAGGATATATCAACTGAATAATTCATTGTCTGAAGTCAGATTCTGGTGCAACGGAAAACTGCTTGATATTCACAACATTAAAAACAAAGACCTTCAAGGTGTCCGGTTTTAATTTTTAAACTGTCCATTTTTAAATTTTAGCTAACAGAAAAAAATAGTATTTGTCATCTAAAAATTAAAAGTGCACACTTTTGATGAGATTTAAGTTTTAAAAGTGCATACCTGAAAAAAGCTGTAATCTAAAAACCAAAACGGAGGTTGCAGATTATGGCCCAAATCCACAAGAGGTTCAGTGACGATCAAGTTGAAAGTCTTTTGCTGCGATATATAGAAAAAGAAATCGAACGAAAATACATACAGGAAATTCTGGGTATTAAAAAAAGACGTTTTTTTGCTTTGCTTAAGCAGTATCGTACTGATCCTAAGCATTTCTCTATTCAATATGTTCGCAAGAGCAAAACCAGATCGATTGATCTGCGTATTGAAAAGAACATTATCAAAGAACTGGAAATCGATAAAAAAGCTATTCTGAATAAAAACATTCCCCTCAGATACTATAACTACAGTTATATAAGAGATCGCTTGGAAAGCAAGTACAAACAAAAGGTATCATTGCCTACAATCATTAACCGGGCCAAGAAGAATGATTTCTACATTCCTAAAAAACGAAAGAAAAAGATTCATGACCGCGAAGTCCTGACCAACTATGCCGGTGAACTTATACAACATGATGCGTCACATCATTTGTGGGCTCCTGAAGCCAAAGAAAAATGGCACCTCATCACCTCTATCGATGACTTCAGTCGCTTTATCCTCTATGCTGTTCTTATAAAAAGAGAAACCTCATGGGAGCACATACAGGCTCTACAGACGGTGTTTCTTCAATATGGCTGCCCTCTTAGATATTACGTTGACTCTCATTCCATATTCCGTTTTGTCCAGGGCCGTGACTCAAAATGGTACAAGCAACGCAGGCTGACAGATGAGGCTATTCCCCAGTGGAAACAGGTCCTGTTTGACTGTAATGTTAAAGTTACTTATGCTCTTTCGCCTCAGGCTAAGGGGAAAGTCGAACGGCCCTACGGCTGGCTACAGGATCGGCTCATTAGAAACTGTGTGAGGGAAAATGTTACTGACATCAAACATGCCCAAAAAATCCTCAATCAGGAACTTCGCAGGTATAATCACCGCCAGATTCATTCCACAACTCAGGAAGTCCCATATGTCCGCTTTCAAAATGCCCTTAAAGGAAACAACTCTTTATTCAGGGAGTTCAAGATATTGCCTCCTTATCTATCAACAAAAGACATCTTTTGTCTCAGAGCTAACAGAACCATCGATGCTTATAGAAAAATATCCCTCAATAACTTGAAGCTGAAAATTAGCAAAGCTGTTCCAAAAGAGACTGTTAATATCAGGATATACCCACTGAATAATTCATTGTCCGAGGTCAGATTCTGGTGTGATGGGAAATTGCTCGATATCCAGACATTAAAAAATAAAGACCTACAGGGTGTGCAGTTTTAATTCTTAAAGTGTGCATTTTTAAATTTTAGCTAACAGAAAAAAATAGTATTTTACGATTGGAATCTACACCGAAAAGAGTAAATTGACAAGTGCAGTTTCGTCTCTTTTGAGTGGGGGACTAATCATATCAGAAAACTCTTTCTTAAGATCCATTTGGGTGACACCACCCTTTTATTTGTTCATGTATTTCTGGTAATCGGTCGGCTCTATTCGATCGCAAAGTTTTCGAGATTCAAAGTGCCGTCGCTTATTGTCATGTTTCCGATGAGTGTTGTCATTCCTTCATTCGTTGAAAATGAACCATCATAACCACATTCAAACGTCACAGAGATGTCCCGATCAATGGTGAGGGTTTCATTGAAAGTTGCCGCGATCACCTGTATGACATCACTATCTGATGCTTCATCATATGCACCTTGCAGAGACGAGTAATAGGGAATTGCCGCCCCTGTTATTTGTACAGGCGCACCGATGTTCGGATTGCCGTCATCATAGTCATTGCTATCCAGTACATAGGTTATAGCTCCTGAAGGATCGTCACACTGCTGAAGAATAATTGAGGCTTTTCCAAATCCATCTTCGTCATAGTCCTGATACCAGGATGTGTCAGGATTTATCGCTGGGTCACTGTCATTGCAATCACTGCCGGCTGTTGTTGTGCAGCCCGGCGGTTCGCACCCTGGTCCCGAGCAAGTCCCGTCAACGCTTGCGTTTATATATGTATCAGAGTCACTATCACAGAAGTAATCCACCGGGACTGCATCTGAAGTCACATCGTATCCATTGTATAAATACGCCTCTTCAGACTGCCCGCCTGGATTGGTAACAAGGACATTATATGGACCTTCGAAAAAGCCGGCAGGGACTGTTGCGGTTATGGTTGTTGAGTTCACTACAGCAACATTTGTTACAGGTCCATTTTTCTTAATTATCTGTAGTTGTGACTGCACAGTAGCCACATAGAGATAATTGCCGGATGCCTGTATTCTCCGTGCTACTTCAGGTGTATTATATGAACCTTCCCAAGAAGGGCTTGACGGGTCGCTGACATTTATTATCTGCGCACTATTATTATCAGCCACATAAGCATAATTGCCGACAACATGTACACCCATTGCAAATCCCGGAGTATCATAAGAGCCTTCCCAAAAAGGGCTTGTTGGGTCGCTGATATTTATGATCTGCAAGCCTGAACCCGAATCCGCCACATAAGCATAATTGCCGGAGATATAGACTCCTGATGAAGATCCCGGAGTATCATAAGAGCCTTCAAGGAAAGGGCTTGTTGGATCGCTGATATTTATGATCTGCAAGCCTGAACCCGAATCCGCCACATAAGCATAATTGCCGGAGACATAGACTTCTGATGAAGATCCCGGAGTATCATAAGAGCCTTCAAGAAAAGGGCTTGTTGGGTCGCTGATATTTAATATGTGCAATCCTAAACTATCAACCACATAAGCATGACTGCCGGAAACAAAGACATCATTTGAACTTCCCGGAGTATCGTAAGAGCCTTTAATGAAAGGGGTCGACGGGTCACTGATGTTTATTATGTGAAAGCCCATTATCTCAGCACCGGCCTTATCACATTCAACCACATAGGCATAATTACCTGAAACGTAGATACCCGTGGAACAGCTGGGAGTAGCTAAAGAGCTTTCATATGACGGATTTGAGGGGTCGCTGATATTTATAACCAGCAGTCCTTCACTATCAGCCATATAGAGATAATTGCCGGAAACATGGACATCTTGTGCCATTTCCATAGTATTAAACTGAGTTATGTAAGAAGGGCTTACTAGACTTCTGATATTTATTATCTGCAGCCCTGCACTACTATCAGCCATATAGGCATAATTGCCGTAGACATGGACTCCTAATGAATGTCCCGTTGTATCATAAAAGCCTTCAAGAGAAGGACTTGAAGGGTCACTGACATTTACTATTTGAAGTCCTGAACCATGATAAGCCACATATGCATAGCTGCCGGAGACCTGGACTCCATTAGCATCTTCCGTAGTTATAAAAGAGCCTTCAAAAGAAGGGCTTGAGGGATCACTGATATTTATGATCTGAAGCCCTTTTCTTCTATCAGCCACATAGGCGTAACTACCGGAGATATGGACACCATATGCATTTCCCGGAGTATTATAAGAGCCTTCAAGAAAGGGGCTTGAAGGATCACTGATATTTATGATCTGCAGTCCTGAACTATCATCAGCCACATATGCATAATTGCCGGAAATATGCACATCATAGGCTTTCCCCGGAGTATTGTAAGAACCCTCTTTAAAAGGGGTTGAAGGGTTACTGACATTTATGATCTGCAGTCCTGAACTATCATCAGCCACATATGCGTAATTGCCGGAGATATATACCCCCCTTGCATATCCCGGAGTATTATAAGAGCCTTCCAGAGAAGGTGTTGATGGGTCACTGATATTTATGATTTGCAGTCCTGAACTATCATCAGCTACATATGCGTAATTGCCGGAGATATATACCCCCCTTGCATATCCCGGAGTATTATAAGAGCCTTCCAGAGAAGGGATTGATGGGTCACTGACATTTATTATTAGAAGCCCAGAACCATAATCAGCCACATAGGCATAGTTACCGGAGACTTGGACATCATATGAATATTCCGAAGTATCATAATAACCCTCAAGAAAAGGCCCTCCGTTTAAAAGACTCACCCTTGCACCGGGTTCAAAATTCGTTCCTGTTATTGTTACATCAGTGGTTGATTCATTCAAGCCCGAGTCAGGCGTTATTCCAGTAATTGTGGGCACTGCAGCAAATACTTTCGAGCATGGCATGGCTGTGATAATCAAAGGAATCAGCAAAACAAGCAAACATTGTATTAATTTCTTTCTATCTTTCATTATTGTGCCCCCTTTAAATAACTTGGCTAGAAATCCCTTCTGACATCATACTTCAATACGCAAACAGGTCTTTCGCAATACGAAAACCGCTCGAAAATAGAATCTATTTGTTAATCAGAGAATGGCTAAGATATTCAATTATAACACACTGATAATAACACTGACTATTTCGTGGGTTGTGTTGCGGCTAAACATTATACAAAGCATGTAAAAGAAAAGTGACGAATTACGAATGACGAATTTTTGTGTAATTCGTTGTTTTTCCCTTCGTAAATCGTCAATCGTTACGCGTTAATTTTTTTTTAATACTTATCATTGATCGTAAATGACAAAGGCCTTTTATGATAACCATAATGATCAATTTCATCGATCCAGTGTATTTGGACCGTGGTTCTCTTTTTTACTTTGGATATGACCAGGTTTTTGTCGAGTAATGGAATCCTGTTTTCCGCTGCATATGACATGATCTCTTTTCTTATTGCCGCCGGTTTACCCGCATTCATGCTCATGATACTATTCATTTCCCATTGAAGAACTATATAACGTTGATAAGGATGCACGAACGGGACCGCAATCAATAAAACCAGAACGATCATTGTTATCTGTACGATTCTCGAAAAACCCTCATTTCCTAATGTATCTTTCATCATATATCAGGGCCTCCCTTATTACGTTCAGTCACACATACTTATATCATAGAAAAACCTCACAAAGTTATATGTGATATTTGACACAATATTTCGGGTATTTTCCGGATATCTTCCCAATTATTACTTTGAATGTCGGGTCATATACAGGTAAGATGATCTCTTCCAATGAAAAAACCGTTTTCAGTGTGATTTGTATAACTACATATATAGTTAGAATGATGAATAATTATGTATTGAACATAAGTAAGGGTATTTATTTGAATTTATACAGGTTTATCTTTTATGTACGACAGCAGTGATCCAGAAGTAAAAAGTGCTCTTAGATTTGGTGAGATAGCCATTCTTAAGGGATTCATAACAATCTCTGCCCTGGAAGATGCTTTGGAGGAGCAGATATATACCGGTCCTTCAGGAGAGCATAAACCATGGAAAAAGATTGGAGAGATCCTTTTTGATAAGGGACATATTACTATTGATCAAATAGAAATCGTGCTAAAAGAGATGGCCGGTAACAAGGGTCAGCCATTCTGATGCCACAAGTTTTCTTTTGAAAATCCTTTTATATTAGGAAATTCTTTCGTATAACTCGTAACTCGTAATTCGTAATTCGTAATTCTTAATTTGTAATTGATTAAACCCCGGTTCTTTATGCCTTCTATCTTATTCCAAGATTGCGGCAATCAAATGTAGTAACATATATAATCTTCTTTCAAGATGTGTCGATACAGAACAACATGGTCATCAATTTCAAATAATGGCAAAGAAAACGGAATACATAGAAATACAGGGTGCGGCTGAGCATAATCTTAAACATGTATCAGTCAAAATTCCCAAGTTTAAGCTGGTAGTCTTTACCGGGCCTTCAGGATCGGGTAAATCCTCACTCGCCTTTGACACCATATATGCCGAAGGTCAGCGCCGCTATGTGGAATCCCTTTCAAGTTATGCGCGCCAGTTCCTGGGCCAGATGGACAAACCGAAATACGACCATATCCGAGGGCTTAGTCCTACGATAAGCATAGACCAGAAGGCCGCAAGCAATAACCCGCGCTCTACAGTTGGCACCATTACTGAAGTGCATGATTATCTCCGTGTACTTTACGCGAGAATCGGCCGGCAGCACTGCTATCAGTGCGGAAGACCTGTAGAAACCCTCTCAGCACAGGAAATGACGGACAGGATAATGCGGCTGCCGCAGGACACAAGGTTTATGCTGTTGACCCGTCTTGTTGATAATCGAAAAGGTGAATACAGAGTCATGTTGCAGGATGCAGTTAAAGAAGGATACGGCCGATTCAGGATCAACGGAACGATTCATGACAGGAATGAACTTCCCATTCTGGATAAAAAAAAGAAACATACAATCGATATTATAATTGACCGGCTTGTTGTACCTGCTGAAATAAACGCGTCCTTTCGGGCAAGGCTGACGGATTCCGTTGAGACCTCACTCAAAAAGGGGAAGGGACTCCTGATCTGCTCGATTACCGGAGGCGATGAACGGCTGTACTCAGCACACCGGTATTGTCCTTACTGCGACCTTAGTTTTCCTGACCTCAGCCCCCAGAGCTTTTCATTTAATTCACCACTCGGTATGTGTCCTGACTGTCACGGGATCGGGACCAAACCTGAAATGGACCCGGAACTTGTTATTCCAGATCCGACTTTGAGTGTCCGTGAAGGCGCTGTTGAACCCTGGGCAAAGGTGATCGGGCGGTCTGAAAGCTGGACAGGTTCACTCATCCATAATTTTGCGAAAGATGTTGGTATTGATCTTGATAAGCCGTGGAACAAATTGCCGAAGTCCCACCGTGATTTTCTCCTGTATGGTTCTAAGGACAGGAAGATATCCATGACCATGCATTTCTCTTCCGGGAAACTGGAATGGGCACGTTCATTTGAAGGGGTGTTGAATGAACTCTACCGTCGTTTCGGACAGACCAAATCAGAGGGTATGCGTAAATATTATATGAAGTATCTGTCCAATAAAGAGTGCTCCACGTGTAAGGGCAGGCGCCTGCGGCCTGAATCCGAGGCAGTCAGTATAAACAGTATTAGTCTCCCGGATTTCTCAGCCATGACAATCGAAGAAGCTATTAATTTCCTTGGCAGCCTTCCCCTTAACAGAACAGAGACGCAGATATCAGAGGAATTGCTCAAGGAAATAAAGGGCCGCCTGGGTTTTCTTGTTAATGTTGGCCTTGGGTACCTGATGCTTGATCGTTCAGGGCCTTCTCTATCCGGTGGTGAGAGTCAGAGGATACGGCTCGCAAGCCAGATCGGGAGTGAACTCAGCGGAGTATTATATATCCTTGATGAGCCTTCCATAGGCCTTCACCAGCGTGATAACAGGAGACTGCTGACAACGCTTAAAAGGCTGCGCGATTTTGGAAATACCGTAATAGTCGTTGAGCATGATGAAGAGACAATACTGACAGCTGACCATGTAATAGATTTTGGTCCGGGTGCAGGGACCACCGGTGGGAAAATTGTTTTCTCAGGGACATCCGGACGGCTGAAAAAGTCCAGGGATTCATTAACAGGCAGGTACCTTTCCGGGAGGCTGGCAATAGAGACACCGCAGACCCGAAGGCCTGGATCAGGTAAAAATCTTAGTATCAGGAAAGCAGGGATGAACAACCTGAAAAAGATAAATGTAGATTTTCCGCTCGAAACCTTTATCGCTGTTACAGGTGTATCCGGGGCCGGAAAAAGTACACTCCTCAATGGCACACTCTATCCTGCACTCCGTAACCAGTTGTATGGAAGCAAAGACAGTGTGGGCGCATTTAAGGATCTGAAAGGGGTAGCGTATATTGATAAAGTGATCAATATAGATCAGAGGCCAATTGGCCGTACGCCCCGTTCCAATCCAGCAACGTATACAAAGATATTTGATGCGATAAGACAAATGTTTGCTATGTCTGCTGAGGCAAAGACATACGGGTTCAAACCCGGCCGCTTTTCATTTAATGTAAAGGGCGGCCGCTGCGAGACCTGCCAGGGGGAAGGTGTCAGGCGAATTGAGATGCATTTTCTGGCAGATGTATTTGTGCCATGTGAAGTCTGCAAAGGGAAACGCTTTAACGAAGCGACACTACGTGTCCGTTTCAAAGGACTGAATATTGCCGATGTCCTGGACCTAACGGTAAATGAGGCCCGGGAAATATTTACTCATATACCGAACGTCATGGCAGGGTTGAACACCCTTGCTGATGTGGGGCTTGGATATTTGAAACTGGGGCAGCCCTCACCAACCCTGTCAGGAGGAGAGGCCCAGAGGATAAAACTGGCCCGCGAACTCTCCAGGGCCGCAACAGGCAGGACATTATATTTTCTTGATGAACCGACTACCGGTCTACACTTTCATGATATAAAGAACCTCTTGCATGTACTTAACCGTCTTGTTGATAACGGCAACACAGTTATAGTTATAGAGCATAATCTTGATGTAATCCGGGCTGCTGATCATATAATTGATATTGGTCCAGAAGGAGGCAATAAAGGAGGGTATGTAATGGCAGCAGGGACCCCTGAAGAAATTGTAAGCTCTGATAAGGGCTATACAGCAGATTATCTTCGGAGCCATCTGGAAAAATGAAACTTCCTATTATCTGGCTGATGACACAGCCCGTGATTTTCTGAAAGAAGCAGCCGCGGATCTGCAATTTGAATATATCTTTTATGACTGGAATCTCAACCGGTGATTCAAGTTGTAATTCGATTTCTATCTCCTTTTGAATCCGCATTTACGGCCGCCTTTGATAATGCAGTAGAACGATTATCTCCAGAAAGTACAAATACTGATATTGAGTCACTCAGGGTTGAGGCAAGTCTTGCAATATCCTGACTTGCTGTAGATATTTGCTCTGCACTACTGGAAGTGTCCTTTGAAATTCCGGCTACTGATTCAATGTCACTACTGATCTGTTCTGCGGCAGTTGACTGTTCTTCAGATGCAATAGCGATATTCTCTATCATTGAATCTACCTTTCCTACTCTGTCAAGGATATCTTTTAAAGCAGCTTCTGCGTCTCTGGCATGACTCACTCCGGATTGCACTGCCTCCATTTCATTATTCATAATTGAGAGAGCAGACCCGGTATCGGATTGAATAACATTTATTGTTTCACTGATCTGCTTTGTAGCATCGGTTGTTTTCTCTGCCAGTTTCCTGACTTCATCAGCAACTACAGCAAAACCCCTGCCCTGTTCACCTGCCCTGGCAGCTTCGATCGCTGCATTCAGTGCGAGAAGGTTAGTCTGGCCGGCTATTTCTTCAATGACCTGGATGATGGCCCCTACCTCATTGGAACGGTTTCCGAGCATTTCTATTACTCGTGCAGTATCTTCACTTGTTTCAGCAATCCCGTTGATGCTTTCAATGCTCTTCTCTACTATCTCACTCCCTTTTGCAGCTACTTCGTTCGCACCCTTTGCAGATTCGGACGCACTGGAAGCATTCTGCGCAACATCAACGATTGTCGCACTTAATTCCTGCGATGCTGTCGCAACCTGAGACGATTTCATGTCCTGCTCCCTCGCGCCTTCAACGATCTGCGTGGATGACGCAGACATTTCTTCTGTAGAAGAAGCAAGCAACTCAACACCTTCTTTGACATCTCCGATTAATTTCCTTAAGGCATGCAGCATCTCATTGAAATTATGCGCAAGGGTACCGACTTCATTTTTCACTTTAATACCACTTATATCAACTGACAAATTGCCTGCAGCGACTTCATTGGTAGCCTTTACCATAAGCGAAAGAGGTTGTGTAATGGATTTTCCGAGTGTTCTGAGGAAAAATAAAATACCCAGACCTATTAATACACCTGCAACAAGAACATACGTAACAACCTTCAATGAAGTTTCTACCATAATTAACATCTCTTCTGTTGCTTCTTCCCCTTCACTGTTTTCCTCGGCCACCAGTTCTTCCACTTTGGTAATGATCTTGTCACTTATAACATCAAATTCTTCCATAATAACATTGCCCTGGTCCCAGTCTTTCACATATGCTTCAAACATTTTTATGCCTGTCTGCCACATCTTATCCAGGTCTTGCTTTAAAATGATTAAGTCATCTGCGTGTTCAATTTCATCACCTATTTGAACAAACCTGTCAATAGATAATTTTGCTTCATTAAAGTTGGGCCTTGCTTCCTCTTCAATAACCTCTCTGTCTTTGGTCAGGGAGGCATCTGTGACAAACTGCCATACATTGATGATTTGAAGCTGTAAGTCCTTTGCAATCAGAATTTCTTCCTGAATAACCCTTGCCCTTTCAATGTCGGATTCAAACTCTTTTAGATCATTCCAGACATAAAAAGAAAAACCGGTAAATAAGATTGCCATTATTCCAAATAATAAGATAAGTTTGCGCTCAATAGTTAATTGCATTGGATATTCTCCAAATAAGGTTAAAAAATAGTATTAAGATTCTATTATTCTATGTTTATCGGCCGCATAGGAAATAATCTTAAGCCAATGTACTACATGAGTAGATATGCTGGGTCAGGGTATTGCTGATGCTTAAGATTTAAGGATAGAATCTGTTCCCTAGTAGTTTCTCAAGTTCTTGATATTCACTTAACGTTTAACTAAATAAATAGTGGCATATTTTTTCAGTCTTATTGTTTTTTGGGGTATAATGGGTTCTATATATCATGAAAAACAAACATGAAAATGAACGCCGCGTCCTGTGCGGTATCTGCCCTGCCGGCTGCTGGGTAATCGTTACATACGACAAAGAAGGGCGGATTGCAAAAGTCCGTGCTGATGAAAGTTCTCAATTTGGAGTCATTTGCAAACTCGGTGAACACTCCGCTGAAATAGTATATTCCAAAGATCGTCTTATGTATCCCATGCGCAGAAAAGGGGAAAAAGGTACCTACGATTTTGAGCGGATATCCTGGGATGATGCATATGAGATTATCGTTAACAGATTAAACGGGATCAAGGCAAAATACGGTCCTGAAGCAGCCTCTGTTTATACGGGCAGGGGAAGTTTTGAACTTGCGATGTGTGATGTATTTCAGCCCAAAGGTGTTGAAGTGTCGTCCGCTTCCAGTGTTTTGTTTCCATTTGGCTCTCCCAACACACTTGGGGTAGGGGCGCTCTGTTATGTCTCCTTTGCGATGATCGCTCCTCATGTGACAATGGGCGGTATGATGATTAATATGTTTTCTGATATTGAAAATGCCGGGCTTATTGTTGTTTGGGGCGCAAACCCTGCTACAGACTGCCCGCCCCTTGATCTGGAGCGGATCATCAAGGCGCACAAGAGAGGTGCACGAATCATTGTTATTGATCCCCGAAAAACCATGACCGCGAAACTTGATGGAGCGGACTGGATTCCTGTCAGACCGGGTACTGACGGCGCTCTTGCATTGGGGATATGCAATATTCTTATCAAGGAAGAACTTTATGACGAAACATTTGTCAGAAACTGGGCACTGGGCTTCGATGATTTTTCTCAATATGTACAGCACTTCAGACCTGAGGTCGTTGAGAAGATAACAGGTGTCTCTGCTGAAACAGTAATATCCCTGGCTCGTCGTATAGCGGGAGCAGACGGTGCGGCACCGGTCATGTACAGTGGTCTTGAATACAGTGACAGCGGTGTCCAGGCCATAAGGGCGACCCAGGTGTTATGGGCGCTTGCAGGCCAGCTCGATGTTCCGGGCGGACGGTGTTTCTCAATGAAAGAAAACTCGTTTCCAATAAACCGTGAAGGACATATAGAAAACCCGGATGTAAAAAAGGCCCTCGGCCGCGACAGATTTCCTGTGTACAGCGCTTATCGTGGTGAATCACATGCCATAGCACTTCCGGATTCGGTTTTGAACGGAAAACCTTATCACATCAAGTCGCTCATAATTTTAGGTGGGTCCTTAATAACAGCATGGCCCCAGCCTCAGGTCTGGCGGGAGACATTGAATGCCCTTGAGTTTCTTGTATGCATAGACCGCCAGCTTACTGCTGACGCGGCTTACGCTGATATAGTCCTTCCGGGAACAACGATGTATGAAATAGAATCTTATATGACATACGGGCCTGTATTCAGGGTCCGTGAAAAGGTCATTGATCCTGTTGGAGAGGCGCGCAATGATTTTTTTATAATGGCTGAGCTTGCGGCCCGTCTTGGTTATGGAGATCTTTATCCGCAAAATGAACAGGAACTCTTAAGTCATGTACTGAAAGGTTCCGGTTTTACACTGAAAGATGTAGATACTGCCGGGGGTATAGTCAGCAAGCCTTACGCGCTGATGCAGTATAAAAAATGGGAAAAGGGATTGCTCAGGCCGGATGGAAGACCGGGCTTTGATACACCCACGGGAAAATTTGAGATTGCATCGACTATTCTTGAAGAACACGGTTATGATCCATTGCCTGTTTACACGGAACCTCAGGAGGGGCCTCTTTCACAACCTGAGCTAAACAAAAAATATCCGCTTATATTCAACTCCGGGGCGCGGGTAACAACAGACTTCAGATCACAGCATCACGGTATCAAAGGACTTAATAAAGAGCGTCCTGAACCTGCAGTGACAATTAACACGATTGATGCTGAAGAGCGCGGAATAGAAAACGGTGATCTTGTAAAGTTAAGGACATCAAGAGGCGAAGTTACAATGAGGGCCTTTGTTACAGATGATATTACTCAGGGTGCAATCGATGCAAATATGGGGGGCGGTGGACCTGTAGGGACGGAGGAATGGCAGAAGTGCAATATCAACGAGCTGACTGATCTCAAGCAATATGACCCGATATCAGGATTTCCTGTTTACAAAGCACTGCTCTGTGATGTTATGAAAGTAGTCAAAGGCGAAGGAACGCAACCTGTAGATTCGGGGGAATACGAAATTACCGGCAGCATGTCTGTGATCGAAGATGAGGTCCTGCGATATGACCGGATTTATCTTGATCATAATGCTACCACATCCATTGACCCAGAGGTGCGAGGGACAATGATTGAATGTATGGAAAAAGCTTATGGAAATCCATCAAGCATTTATAAAGAAGGGAAGACAGGGCATGACTTGATTGAGAATGCGCGCAGGAGTGTGGCACAAATGATTAATTGCACTGCGCGCAGAATTGTCTTTACAGGAGGAGGCTCGGAGGCCAATAATCTTGTTTTAAAGGGAATGGCATTTGCCGGGCGGGAAAGAAGAAATCATATAATTACCTCGGCTGTTGAACATCCTTCGATACTGTCCGCTGCCGGTTGGTTGGCAAATCAGGGGTTCCGGATTACATATCTTAAAGTTGACGGAAAGGGAAGAGTCGATCCTGATGATCTGGCTGGTGCAATAAATGAAGATACATGTCTTGTAAGTATCATGCTCGCAAATAACGAGACAGGCATTATTCAGCCTGTCTCGAAATTGGCAGGGATATGCAAAGATTACGGTATACCTTTCCATACTGACGCGACACAGGCAATCGGGAAGCTACTTGTGGATGTTGAGGCCCTTGGAGTCGACATGTTGACATTATCCGGTCATAAGCTTCATGGGCCAAAAGGTGTTGGGGCCCTGTACATTCGTAAAGGTATGGAGATAGATCCACTTATCCATGGCGGTAAGCAGGAAGGATCGCTGAGGGCCGGAACGGAAAACATAACTGGAATAGTCGGTCTCGGTAAAGCTGCCGGGTTGGCTGTCCAGCGTATTCCTGATATGGATAAAGTGCTTAAATTAAGGGACAGGCTGGAAAGAGGTATCATGGAAATCTTTCCTGAAGGGAAAATCAACGGGCATGAGAAGGATAGGCTTCCGAATACTTTGAATATCTGTCTGCCTGGCCTGCGTGGAGAATCCCTTGTTATGGCAATGGACCAGAAAGGGATAGCCTTTTCATCGGGATCTGCCTGCAGGGCAGGGTCGCCAAAACCGTCTCACGCACTGCTTGCCATGGGTCTGGACGAAGATGAGGCGCATTGTTCTATAAGACTGTCGCTGGGCCTGCAAAATACAATAGAGGAGATCGACCGTACGATTAGACTGCTTAAGGAAGTGACTCAGGATTCCGGCAGTACTGTTCGGTTTGTACCGTGCCGTTAATTTTAATCTGAAAGGACATTGTGATGGATTCTCAATTGTTATTCAAAGAGCAAGGAATTGTAGTACACAGTCATTTAACCGGTACGTACCGTGATGAAATTGCTAAAGATGTGTTTATGGGGTTAACAGCACCGCAAAAATATATTCCGAGCAAGTATTTCTATGATGCACGCGGTTCCGGGCTTTTTGAAAGGATATGCCGGCTGCCCGAATATTATCCTACAAGAACAGAGATGTCCATACTGAAAAAAAGTGCTTCGAGGATCATGGGCTCATTTGATAAGGGCGATCTGGTAGAGCTGGGGTCCGGTGCAAACTGGAAGATTAAGCTGCTGCTGGATGCCGCAGGGGAGGATAAGCTTCCTCATTTGCGTTATGTACCTGTTGATGTCAGCAAAACAGCGTTGGTTAACGCCTCGAAGGAATTGCTCAAAATGTATCCCGGTCTGGAGGTGGCGGGAATAGTAGCTGATTTTATGCTCCACCTGGAGAGGGTCCCCTCTGACAGGCCCAGGCTGATATTTTTTCTCGGGAGTACGATAGGCAACCTTGACGTTCCGGTAAGAAACAGATTTTTACGTCTGGTCGCGGATTCAATGAAGCCCTGTGACCGGTTTCTGGTCGGTTTTGATATGCTCAAGCCAAAGGAAAAATTGGAGACAGCGTATAATGATTCCGAGGGGATCACATCGAAATTCAATAAAAACGTTTTACATGTACTAAACCGCGAGTTGAACGCCAATTTTGATATCTCTCATTTCAGGCATGTCGCCTTTTTTAACGAAAAAAAGAAAAGGGTGGAAATGCATCTTCAGGCAAAGCAAAGCCTGGAAGTGACTATTGATGATCTTGGTCTGGTTGTTGAGATAGATAAAGATGAAACCATCCATACGGAGATTTGCAACAAGTTCAGCAGGGCATGTGTTGAACATATGGTTGATAAAGCCGGATTACAAATAACGCAGTGGTTTTTTGATTCCAGGGAATGGTTTTCCCTGACAGAGCTTGCGATAAAAGACAAAAATGAAAATTAAGCTCCTTGATGATCTGTTCAGTAAATCAGCTCCCATGGAAAGAAGGGATTACGAGGCCGGAGATCCGGTATTCAGTCAGGGAGATCGCGCACTCAATATATTTGCAGTGGTTGAAGGCCAGGTAAAACTGGAACGCTATACAATAGAGGGGAGGTCGGTACTTCTGCATGCGGCTGATGCAGGTGAGAGTTTTGCCGAGGCTTCTCTTTTTTCAGATGTATATCATTGCAATGCAATTGCTGCTATGCCGTCCAGGATTAACATTTATCCCAAGGACCATGTTCTCGGAATTTTGCGGGCCGGTCCAGAGAACGCGGAGATGTTTATGGCCCTGCTTGCCTCACAGGTCAGGGTACTCAGGACGCGGCTGGAATTAAGAAATATACTGTCTGCAAAGGAGCGGATATTCCGTTATCTGCTTTTAGCTGCATCACCGGAAAATCCTGAAGTTCTCATTTCCGTACCTTTGAAACAGCTTGCCACTGAACTGGGCCTGGCACATGAGACCTTTTACAGGGAATTGGCCAGCTTAGAAAAAGATGGAATTATTGAGCGTAATGATAAGACTATTAAAATACTTCGCGCATCAATCATATGATTCAAATAATATCCTCGGATCCGTAAAAGGCGCTATTACTATATTGAGGAATCCGATGAAACCCTGATATTTTCAACTGATGCTTTCTGATTACCACTTCGTATACCGGTTTTTGTTCTCAGTTTAAATTCACCAACCAGGTGCTGGAGTTCCTGGGCCAGTTCATCCAGCTTATGTGATGACTGGGATGAGTTTTGTACTTCAGTCGCAGTCTTACCGGTTATTTCAGCAACATGCTCAAGGGTATTAGCTATTGTTTCACCTGTTGTAGATTGTTCTTCAGCTGCTGTGGCAATCTGCTGTATCATGTCTGTCACATTTTGTACTGAGGTAACTATCTGGTTCAAGGCTTCGCCTGCCTCATTTGCCGAACTCACACCTTCCTCAACTTCTTCCTTTTCAGCCTGCATAGATTCTACTGCTTTTGCTGTGTCTTCCTGAATCCCTTTGATCATTTCCCCTATTTCATTTGTAGCGGACGTTGTTCTCTCAGCCAACTTTCTGACTTCATCAGCAACCACTGCAAAACCTCTTCCCTGTTCTCCGGCCCTTGCTGCTTCAATTGCTGCATTTAAGGCAAGGAGGTTAGTCTGGCTTGCAATGTCATTAATGACCTGCACAATATTATCAATTTGTTCTGACCGCTTACCCAGCGCCTCTACAGTGTTCGCAGACTCCCTTACTGATTCTGCGATCTTGTTCATACCATTAATGGTTTTTGTGACGACGCTTCCGCCCGTTTGCGCCAACTCACTGGCCTCTTTGGCTGACCCGGCCGCATCCGCAGTGTTCTGAGTTACACCATGGAATGATGAGTTAAGCTGTTCCATGGACAAGGCTGCTTGTGAAGTCTCTTGCGACTGTATCTGGGCATTGTCCGAAATACTCTCTGAAGACTCTGATAGCTCACTGGATGATACAGCAACACTTTGAGAGCGGGATACTACATTGTGCAGCATGTTATTCAGTTTGTGATTAGTCTCATTGAATGTCAGGGTCAACTGGGCGATTTCATCATCAGTACTTACATGCACTTCCTGTGTCAGGTCACCATTTGCCTGCTGTTTAAATGCTTCAAGCAGTTGTTTTACAGGGCCAATGATATTTTTTGATGTCTTGCCGAGCAGCAGGGCTATCATAAGCAGACTCAGCACGAGTGTAATTGCAATTATAAGTAGCATTTTACTCAGAAAACTCTCTGCGACTATTTTTGCATTAGCATGTGCTTCTGCAATACATTCTGAGATAGGCTTGGTCTTACCCTTGGTACCGGGAGGTGCTGTACATACGACTTCCGCAATACTTTCAAGACCAGCCGGGATGTTGACGTTAAAAACCATAAACCCCATGGGAGTTTCTACATCGATGATCGGAGCAAAGCCGATCAAATCTTGACCCATTAATGTGATTTCAATATCATTGCGCTTTTGTGATGCATGTTTTAGCACGGCGGTCAAGGATTCATAGTTCCCCTGTTCCTTCGGGTGTAAAATATTTCCTTCTAAATCAGTAATTTGCATTTTGCTTACCCCAAGACTCTCAAGCTGCTTAAATAAATCGTCTGCCAATTCATAATCTTCAGCCTCGATGCCCACGAATGCATCTCCTGGTAACTGGGTACCGGTTATAAGTGATAACCCGGTTTGCACCTGTATAACCGAGTTATTGATTAATGTATACATCTCGGTTTTCTGTGTTGTCTTGGAATTGGAGACTATGAGTTTTGAAAAGACAAGGCCCATAGACAGAAAGGTGATAAAAATTATTCCCAGAGGAATATAGAGAATTTTACCCTTAAGATTTAGACTGTTATACTTCATTGTGTTCCCCCCCCCCGTTTTCCCAAACAAGTATACATATGCTATTTATGTAATATGTCTATATATTAACGGCATATAATGATCGGAACTTGACAGGTAACGCTATTTATAGCCCATTGCGTCTGACCAGAGTCTGTGATAGCATTTAGTTAAATACAAAAGAGAAAGGTGGATTCCATGATTATTACTGACCGGACATCAAAACTTGAAGAGCTTATTGAAAAGTTTGAGCACCTTAAAAAAGATTTTATCCCGACTGAGGAAAAACTGAATTCAGAACTTTCAGATGTTCGATTACAGATTCTGGACCGGTCCAGGGCCAGGACCAGTTTTACAGGAGACCCATTGAAAGATTTAAGCATTTTCAAGTTTGGTTCTGACTTTAAAGAGAATTATCTGCAGCTTGCTCATTTGAGAGATATGTTAAAAAAGGCAGAGGGCCAATTTGTACTCGTTCATGATACCAGTTACAATCTTTTGATCAATGAACTGGATGAAACTGACAGGTGTTATATTCCCCTGCATGTGGCTGCGCTTGGAATAATTGGCAGTAATCCCCTTGAAACCGGATATGAATATGATGTTGCAGGTGACAAATATTATCTTAAGTTGAGGTTTAAGGATGGGGCATATATTAGAGAATTAGAAGAAACTGAACATGGTACACTTGATAAATGGCTCAATATAATTCCGACTTTCAGGAGAAGAGGAGAAACTTACACGGAAAAAGCTGAACTGTTAACATTAGTTGAACATGTGGAGAACTACGAGTCTTCAGAAGATTATATCAGGTGTTTATACACCGAAGGGGAATGTGAGACAAAGCCGGTACAAAAAAAACCTTATTGGAGAATAGCCCCTGATAAGTTTGATACATGTAAAGTCAAAATTGGTCCTGAACCGGCAATTGAAATTTATGAAACACAGGAATTCCCCTCAAAGGAATACAAATCATTTGCGCTTTATATAGGAAATGAAGAAGTAATGAAGAGAACAGGGCTGGATTTGAAAGAACTTGATACGCTCAAGAAAGTTTATGATTTGTTAAATTCTGAGAGTGGGGAGAGCAGGACCAGGTCGCTTATTTCTTAATCCTGATCTTCCGGCATTACCAGGGCGGACATCAATTTACAAATACTATCATATTCTGTGGAGGTTGTGAATTCCTTTGAAAGGAGTTAAAATTCTGTCATTATGGATGAAGAACAACTGGTTGATATAGAGACAAAGATCGCGTATCAGGAAGATATGATACGGGAACTCAATGAAGTCGTATGCAGGCAGCAGGACCAGATCGACGAATTGCGTGAGACCTGCAGACAACTTGTAAAGCAGATCAGGAGCATGCCCGATGTATCAACTGTAATAAACCCGAAAGACGAAAAGCCCCCTCATTATTGATAAAGGCGGATATTCAACGGACTATGCACTGATTTCAGTCTGGTTGACACTTTGCCGGACTTCAATTCCATGGCTGCTATTACCCTCATTAGTGAGTTTAAAACCATTGACTAATTTCTGAAGTTCCTGTGCAAGTCTATTTAAATCTTCCGTGGATTCAGAGGAACTTTGTACATCATCAGCTGTCCTCTTGGTTATGTCTGCAACAGACTCAATATTAGAAGATACTTCCTCTCCAGTACTTGACTGCTCTTCTACTGCAGCAGCGATTTGCTGTACCATATCTGTAACATTCTGTACAGATGTCACTATTTGATTCAGGGCTTCCCCGGCCTGGTTGGCCAAAGTTACCCCTTCTTCGACTTCTTTTGTACCCGCCTGCATTGACTCAACCGCTTTTCCTGTGTTTTCCTGAATACCCTGGATCATTGAGCCTATCTCACTGGTTGCTGTTGAGGTCCGCTCCGCAAGTTTTCTTACTTCGTCAGCAACCACGGCAAAGCCTCTTCCTTGTTCTCCAGCCCTTGCTGCTTCAATAGCAGCATTCAGTGCAAGGAGGTTTGTCTGACCGGCAATGTCATTAATTACTTCAATTATCTCTCCGATTTGCTCTGAACTGGAGCCTAAAGTGGCGATAGTATCAGCTGATTCATTGACCGTCTGTGATATCCTGTTCATTCCACTAACAGTCTCGGTCACTATTGCTCCGCCCTTCCTTGCAAGCTCTGTTGCTTCTTTTGAAGAGCTGGATACACTAACAGTGTTTTTTGCTACTTCTGCAAACGAACTGTTTAGTTCCTCCATTGCTGATGCTGTTTGAGTAGTTTGATCGGACTGTGCCTGCGCATTGTCAGCTATGTTTTTGGAAGACCCGGACAGCATGCTTGCTGATGATGCTACGCTGTTTGCACTTCCGGCAACCATATTAACCATATCATGAAGTTTTTGGATCGTCCGGTTAAATACCTTTGCGAGTTCTGCAATTTCATCTTTTGTATTTACATGCAATTCTTGTGTCAGGTCTCCCTCTGCCAGCAGGTTGAAGGAATTGAGCAGCATATGCACAGGGCGAGTGATATTTCTGGATGTTGATCCCAGCAGGACAATAACAAGAACCAGGCCCGGGACTATTATCAAGGTCATAGTAAGTAACATGTTTTTTAGGAGATCTTCTGATGATGCATTATTGGATTCATGTTTGGTATTTAAGTCCTGTCCAGCGGCCATGTTTTCAAAAGTACCCAAAACAGTACTTGCTACCGTATGAAGGTTATCCGGGATGTCCGTTGCGAAAACCAGAAAACCTACTGTTGTCTCAACATCGATTATTGGTGAAAAACCGATTATGTGTCCTTTGTCAAACATTGTTGAAATACTTCCTTGCTTTTTTGACGATTTTTCAAGCAAAGAACGAAATGTATTTCCGAAATCAGATTCATATTCGGTCTTTTCTTTTTCATCATTTGCAAATTTAAGATTACCTTTGAGGTCAGTGATAAACAGATCATTGATTCCAAGAGGGGTAACCTGGACCAGCAGGTCATGAGCCATTGCATCATCATCACTTTCAACACCCAAATAAGCATCAGCAGGAATTTGTGATGAAGTCATGAGAGTTAGCCCGGTAATAAACTGTTTTTTAAATCCTTCAACCTGAACAATGTGTCCATTGTTTACAGTCATTCGGGCAAGGAGAACGGCCATAGTAATGAAAATCACGGTTATGATAGCAACAGGTATCCATAATATCTTTGCTTTAAGTTTGAGTTTAAAATTTAAAATGCCAACCTCCCTCATAGTTACACATAACATGCCCTTTGCAAATATATGTTTCTTCTTATCGGAAGAATTGAGTTATCTCTACATAGGGGAGGTACTGTATATTGTAGTAGGGAAAGTTCTTATTCCCGTAAAATTGTGACATTTTATCCTAGATTCATTACTTCAGCTGTGTATATTTATGCGGCCACATGTACTACTTATAGAAAGATAAAGAAAAAATCCAACCTACTTTTGCCAAAGCCTGTTATTATATCTACTGACTAATGTTAGAAAAGAGATATTTATGAATTACATCACAATTGACAACAAGGCCGGACTTCGGTCGTATCTGAAGAAATTTGAAGAAAAAGAGCTTCATGTTATCGCCCTGGATATAGAAGTAGAGTCTAATCTGCACGTTTACGGAGAAAAATTATGCCTGGTGCAAGTCTTTGATGGAGTGAACAATATTATCATTGATCCTCTCGATATTGATAATGATACCCTTAAACTTCTATTTGAGAATCCGAATATCCTGAAAGTAATGTATGATGCGGGGAGCGATTTATCTATACTTAAAAATACTGCTGATATAGAAATAAAATCAATACTGGATTTAAGACCAGCCACTGAGCTCCTTAATTATGAGAAGAAAGACCTTCATTCGATAATTGCATTTGAACTAGGAATCATTCTGGAAAAGAAAAGGAAATATCAGAAATATAACTGGACAAACAGGCCGTTATCTGAAAAGGCCATTGATTATGCTATCAATGATGTCTTACATCTGCTTGTACTGAAAGATGTCATTTTGGCAAAGCTGTATACAAAGAAATTAATGGAGCCTTTTCTTTTGAAGAATCTCCAAATCCAGAACAAGGATTATACCAGGCACCCGGAAGACAAATACAAAAAGATACGCGGATACAGCAGGCTTAGGGAAAACAGAAAAACCGTTTTTCGAAAGGTTTTTGATATCAGGGAAAAATACGCAAAGTCAAAGAACATGACACCTCATAGTGTTATTCAAAAGACCGATTTAATAAACATAGTAGAAGATCCGGTATACATTAATAAAATCAGGTTTACAAAAAGGATCAGTCCGGGTTTAATTCAGGACATATTGAAAGAACTAAGGGCAGCGACTAAATCGATTAAATTTTTATAGATTTGAATTTCAGGAGTTTCATTCCTTAATCATCATTCTCTTATTTTGATTCATATATGCGGGTGAAAAGGGAGATTGATAATAAATCGGCTTCCTTCCCCGATTGTGCTTTCCGCTTTTATTTTTCCATCATGAGCCTCGATAATTGATTTTGTTATACTCAGGCCGAGACCGGTACCTCCGGTAGTTCTCGCAGGATCAGCACGGTAAAAACGATCAAATATCTTTTTTAGTGCATTTTCTTCAATTCCCATTCCTGTATCTTTTATCACGATTTCTGCATAATTGGCATTCCTGGACAATTCTATATCGACATGTCCTCCCTGCCTGTTGTACCTGACGGCATTCTCTATTATATTCAAGAAGATTTCCGTCAGCCTTTCTCTTGCACCTATAATGTTGATACTCTCACTGAACTCTGAATTAATCTGTACATTTGTTTTTTCTGCTAGTATTTTCACCACATTTACAGCTTCTTCAATGCATCTGTTTAATTGAACTTCCTGAAATTCTGTAGAAGAAAGCAAGCCGGAATCCAGCCGTGCCAGTGAAAGCAGATCATTCACGAGTCTGCTCATACTGTCATCTGAAGACATAATTGTCTCTAATGCTTCTATATACTCTTCCTTTGTCCTGCTTCTCTGGAGTATGACTTCACATTGAGTCTTAATTACCGACAGGGGAGTTTTTAATTCATGTGAAGAGTCGGAAATTATCCGTTTTTCAACTTCAAATGCGTTTTGCAGCCTGTCAAGCATTCCATAAAAGATTGGGCAAGTCGTGTTAATTCCTCTGTCTGTCCCGTAGAATCTATGCGTTCATTAAGATTTTTATGGGTGATACTTTTTACACTCCCGGAAAAAAGTTTTATCGGTCTTAACGACTGTTTTACTATTAATAAACTTATCAGACCCGTAAGCATGATACTGACGGGAATGGTGACTAATAGAAATAATTTAATCCTTTCAATAGTCTCAAGACTTGCCTCAATACTTTCAGCCAGGAGTAATGAGGCAGGTTTCCCCAAAAAGTCAAAATCATGCTGCATGACCCTTACTGTTTCATTGGCAGGGCCGATTGATGTATAGGCAATATCCCCTATACCTTCATTATTGATTTCGGTCCTTCTCATAGTAAAATCATGTTTATTATCAACAAGTGATTGAGAAGCGGCAAATACCTTCCCATCCAGTATTACTTTATAGTAGTGTACTGTCCCTGGCATCACATATTTGCCTGAAACAATCTCAGAGAGTTCAAACTCAATTTTATCATCCTCATAATGCAGGAGACTTGCAACTATCTTTATCTCCGAATGGAGCGACTGATCAATAGAGGTAAATATGGCGTTTTTTACCTTGAAGTACAGAGATAGGCCAACAGTAATAAGCAAGATGGAAATAAAGGTAAACAACCAGATGAACAATCTCCCTTTTATAGAATTGAATACGTTCAACTATCTTCCTTCAGGATATAGCCTACTCCTCTTACAGTATGAATAAGCTGATTACTGAAATTCCGGTCAACATAGCGATCTGTATCGACCTGCCCATATGCAACAAAAAGCGCCAGTGACTCTACTGCATCATCCGGCATCATATTGCCAAATGCATGCGTGTCATTCTTAATGATTTTTACTATTTCCGCAGGGCTCTGGTTTGCGTAAGCACGTATTCCAACAATACCTGTGTAATGACTACCGCTTGAATATGCTCCGGATTTCCCTTTATAGTCCCAACCGTGGCATTCTTTGCAACGCCATGTACTAGCACCTTTTTTCTTTCCTTTTGCAGGGTATGCAGGATGGGTTTTATCTATTTTTACTCCAACCTCTTCAATCCAGTTGTCATATAAAACACCGCCATTTGCAAGCTGGGCAAACTTTTTACCTGTTAACTTGTCCATTTCACCGGCAATTGATGATGTTGCATACATACTAAATGCACTAATCATCAAAGCCAGGACCAACACTCTTCTTACTATTCTGATCATTGTAATTTCTCCTTAGTAAATTGTTTCAGATTTCTTGTTAGATAATTAAAAAAAATAATCGCCTCCTTTGAATTTAGCTTATCAAATGGATTATTAAGGGAAGGTTAAAATACCTGCAGGGTCAGGCGTTGTCCTAATTTGATATATTGTATGATTCAATCCAGAAAAATTTGCCATATATGTTTTTCTTTAGTTTGAATCTGTATATGTTAGAAAAAGTCTTAAATGGTAAATATTTTGATTGATAGGATAAGTTCAATTTAATGATAGCTGAAGTCACAAGATTTGAAGGAGCACGAATGTCTTTTTTCATAGACAATGGAGTAGTTTTATTGGGGCCAAGTTCTGGGATTTGGTCATGTTTACCTATTGAGGTGAAATCTGAAAACGTTTGGTTAGCTATAAATGCTTCTTCTAATTCTAAAAAATATTCAATATCCGTAATGGCGATATATCCATCATTTTTAACTATTATGGGGTTTTCGAATGGTCTATAGGGATGTACAATTTCACCAGGATAAGCAGAAATCCTTGGATAGACAACAAAGAGAAAACTTATTATTCCGGTTAAAGCAATTAATAAACCAAATGTTCTTGCAAGCATCCCACGAATTGAAATTTCTGTTTTCACTTCTGTTGCATGCTTTAATCGGGTTTGTCTTTGCTTATTTTGTTGTTTGGCTTTTTTACTTTTATTTCTTTTAGATTTACCCCCTTTCCCCATCCGAAATTATACAATAATCTTCTCTTAATTTGTCTCATAAATTAAGACCTCATCCCATTCCCAAATATGGTCTGTTATATTCGCTTCCATAGCAGGAGTCATTTTAATTGTGCTGTGTATCCGCATGAAATTATAATGAGCGAAATACAAAGCCAATGACGCTTTCAGATTTTCCAGTTTCTTTTAATGTCCGGTACATAAGCGTGTAAGTCTCCGCATACTCATACGCATGGTCAAATTATGGGATTCTACTAATGATGTAGATATATGCTTTACATCGGGATTATCTTGTAAAACCTTGGATACCACCCCACGGACGGATGGTGGGGAATATCTTCCCGGCCCGGGATTAACAGCAGAATAGCTTTTTGTTATCATAGCGAAATCAACATTACATCCAAATGATCTTTCTATAGCATGCTCATAAGGATTAAAGGCGTCTGTTGTGATCTGCACACGACCGTTATCGCTTAACCTCTCTTTAAGTTCGTCTATAAATTCCTTCGTTGTCTCAGAATTCCTTTTTCCAACTGTGTAAACAGGTATTAACTTACTCTCTGCATCCAGCGCAACAAAAACATACTGGTCTCCGAGCTTTGCCGCTTTTTTTTCTTTCTTATTCAATTTTTTTTCCTTTTTCCCACAAAATGTCCATATTTCATCTGCTTCTAAGTAGTTACTGTGAAACCCTCTCATGTTCTCGTCTAACATCGTTTCACATGCTTTCCCGCTCTTATCATGAGGCGCATTATAGTGTCTCTATGTGCGCCTACAATGCGTTCTACTGATTTTATGCTCATACCTTCAACTAACATCTTCAATATTTGTATCTTTCTTTCATTATTTAACTTATTCATCAAGACCTCCGTTATTGACGGAAGGCCGCTTTGGTATTTGAATCACTACCTATTGATAAAGATGATATAGAAAAGATAAAAAAATGGATTGATGTTTTTGCAGATAATCTTACAGAGGATGAAAGCACTTAAGATTATTTAAAGAGCAATAATTAATTAACTGCCAGGATTTTTGTTTAAATCATTAATAGATTTATGGATATCTAACATTATTTGTAATTTTCTTTCTTCATTTTTCTGCTTATAATCAGTTTCTATACTTTTTACTGTAAACAATAATTCTCTTTCTCTATTAATAGAGCGCATAAAGAAATATGTTATTACCAACGGAATAATAGTCATAATTAAAAATAACTTTATAAGCATATCAATATCATAAGGCTTTATAATAATCTTAATTAAACAAGACATTATTAATCCGAAAATCATTATTCTACCAAAACGTAGAAGATATCTATATTTTATAACAAAATATCGTCTGTCAATTATTCTGCTATTTAGATTAGTAAGTGTTATATCATCATCTTTATTGGTAATGCCAAGAGTATAGGCAAGCAAAGCAAGGGAAAAACTCAGCAATATATAAGGAGGAGTGGTTGCTAACAATGGTTCACACATTCTCCCAATTATCTCTTGATAGCTCATAATGTTATAATTACTCAACGGTTCACACATCTTCGCAACAATCCCCTGTTGTAAGTTCTCAATTGTTCAGTTGTTAATAAAATTAGGATAGTTGTTAAAGCACTTTAGATCTAGAATGTATATCTTCAAATCTATTTAAATATTTTGATATTCTGCTTTGTACCTTTTTAAATAGAAGATAAGGTTTTTCCTCCGGCCTGTCAACAGAAGCCTTCAAGTGATCTTCTAATTCTAAATACAATAGAGAATTATCAATCAATCTAAAATGATTTCTATTATAAAGAAAGGATTTAACTCCCATTATAAGCTCTATTTTGCCTTCATCAGCCAGCGTTTGAAGTCCATTTGCGCCCTCACCATTATCTAATACATCTTCTTCTACAAGAACTGTTGTTTTTACTTTCTTGCTATGAGCAGTTCTGAAAATTTCCATAACATCAGGATCAGAATAAACCTTTGCGAAACCATTGCCACTTATAATGCGAACATTTTTTTTAGCCATTTTTAAATGTTCTTTTATGAGGGCTTTTGCTTTATCTGGGTTATTAGTCGCAGAAATTACACTGGGCTTATTCTTTAAATGAGTAATTATCATGAAAAGACAAAACAAAGCGGTTGATAGAATGGCAAATTTATAAATCATGATATTATATGGGAAATTAGTGATTCACAATCATTACGAATAAAAGCCTGCAAGTATCCCTCTATTAATTTACATGGCAACCTTTTATACATTATATCATAACTCACAAGTCAATAAAATTATATTAATATATATATAAGAATATCTTATAATATTAATATATTACTTTCCTGTAATACTTATCGAACAAATTCACAATATCTTTAGTACAAGTATTATATATATTACAACTATATAATAGGGGAAAATAATCATTTTATTAGTATATCAATTATATGCTAATAATCTAATAAGTTATATCATATTAGCAGATTCTAGAATATAATATACCTGTCATTTCTGACAGGTATAGATTTTACTGCTCCTGCTCAAAGTATGAACGTCACTAATCAAATCTTTAAGCTACAACGTAACATACAACCAATATAACGATACAATACACATGTAGTAATATCCACAGTCCCCTTTGACTCATAGTATATATTACAGGTTTGAAATTGATTTCAAATTAGGACAACGCCCAGGGTCAGATGAATTTCCTTTTTTCATCAAATCAATGTATTATATTTAGCTGCCTGTATTAAACCGCGCATATTCTAATTACGAATTAATAATTACGAATTACGACAAATTAAAGGCAATTACTAATCAATTACGAATTAATAATTTCGAATTACGAGAATGGAGTAGTATGCAGGTAAATAATATAGATAAATCTTACGGCCAGCAGGTCATTTTTGAAAAAGCAGGTTTTATCCTTAATCCAGGTGAACGTGTCGGTCTTGTCGGCAGAAACGGGCATGGTAAAACCACGCTCTTTAAAATGATACTGGGGCAGGACAACCCTGATTCAGGGTCTATCAGTATTCCAAAAGGTTATAAGATAGGGCATCTGTCACAGCATATCAGTTTTTCAGGTGATACGGTATTAAAGGAAGCGTGCCTTAGTCTGCAGGATACAGAGGACGGCATTGATGAGACATACAAGGCGGAAATTATCCTCATGGGACTCGGGTTTACTATGGAAGATTTCAATGTTAATCCATTGGATTTATCAGGGGGATATCAGGTCCGTCTGAATCTTGCAAAGGTGCTTGTTTCTGATCCTAATCTTCTACTCCTTGACGAACCTACAAACTATCTTGATATTCTCTCTCTTCGCTGGCTCACTCAGTTTTTGCGTAACTGGAAGAAGGAACTCATAATTATTACGCATGACCGTGAATTCATGGATGGTGTGACTACTCACACTATGGCCATACACCGCTGCAATATGCGGAAGGAAGCGGGCCCGACTGAAAAGGTATATCAGCAGTTGCTGCTGGAGGAAGAAATACACGAAAAGACCAGGATGAATGATAATAAGAAGCGAAAAGAAACTGAGGACTTTATAAACAGGTTCAGGGCCAAGGCGAGCAAGGCCAAGGCTGTTCAGTCCAGGGTAAAGGCCTTACAGAAAAAAGAGCGCCTTGAAAAATTGACAGATATAAGAAACCTCGATTTCGAGTTCAAATCAGCGTCTTTTACAGGGAAGCATCTTATGGAGGTTAATGACCTCTCTTTCTCTTTTAGCAATGACTCTCCTTCCCTGATTGATGGATTGACCTTTTTAGTAGGGAAGAGGGACCGTATAGCCATTATCGGTAAAAACGGCAAGGGAAAAACAACACTTTTGAATCTGCTTGCAAAAGAGTTTAAAACTAAAACCGATATTGTCAGTCATCATGATCAGCTGCAGCTGGCATATTTTGGCCAGACGAATATAAACCGCCTTAACATGAACAAAACTATTGAAGAAGAGATTATGGATGTGCATCCGGAAGGCAATCGGGGCGCTTCCCGCAAAATATGCGGCACTATGATGTTTCCCGGGGACAATGCTTTAAAAAAGATCAGCGTTCTTTCCGGAGGGGAAAAGAGCCGTGTGCTGCTCGGCAAGCTGCTTGTCAGCCCATCCAACATGCTATTACTTGATGAGCCGACAAACCATCTTGATATGGAATCCAATGATTCCCTTGTTGAGGCCATAGATGCTTTCAATGGTTCAGTAATTATCGTTACTCACAGTGAAATGATGCTTCACGCTCTGGCCACGCGCCTTATAGTATTTGATGATGGAAAGGTAACATTATTTGAAGGAACGTATCAGGACTTCCTTGATCGTGTCGGCTGGAAGAGTGAAAATGATTCTAACGCGCCGCGTGTCAAGAAGACCAAGCCCCGAACTAAATCTCCTAACAGAAAACAACTCCGCCGTGAACGTGCAGCGCTGATGAAAATGCAATCAGAGAAAAAGGGCGCATAGAGGACGATAACGCAATCCTTGTCAATTAACTGAAATATCAGGTATATTGGGGGAGGATATGCAGAAACTATAGAATGCTGTGTCAGGTTGCTGATTTATCCTGCTAAAGAAAAAGGAGATGCTACCATGTCCAAGGCTGACACTGTTGTCATACTGGATTTTGAGACTACAGGCCTTTCTCCTGATTATGGAGATCGCGCAATTGAAATAGGGGCTGTGCGCATTGAGAATGGGGAGATAAAAGAACGCTTCCAGTCGCTAATGAATCCTGGCCGGCGTATTAGCAGCTTCATTGAAGATTATACCGGTATCACTAATGATATGTTGAAAGATGCTCCGTCTTGTAATGAGGTAATGCATGAATTCGCTGATTTTATTGGTGATTATAACCTTGTCGCGCATAATGCTTCATTTGACAGGCGTTTTCTGGATGCGGAGTTCAGGAAAATATCCAGGGAATATTCAGGGCAATTCGCATGTTCAATGCTCGTGGCCCGAAGAATTTATCAGGACGCACCTGATCACAAGCTAGGTACTTTGGTAAAGTACGCGAACATTCCTGCTGATGGTGTTTTTCACCGGGCACTGTACGATTCTGAAATGACGGCAAAGCTATGGCTGGCTATGCTGGACGATATTGACAGGCGATACAATATAGCATCAATACCATTTAAACTAATTCAAAAATTGACAAAAACTCCTAAAAAATCTGTTAGCAAATTTCTGGAGTGCATGTAAGAATATGTGAATTAAGAAGATGATTTTATCTTTCTAAATTTAATATCATCGAATTTAAACTTGCCGACGCCCGAGCCGGTTATTCTAAATCTTATAAATCTGGTTTTATCGGTAACTGTAAATTGTTTCGTTTGCAATTCAAACTGATTATTTCTATAGCTTTCTGGTTTGCCACTATTCCATTCTATGATCTTTCTATCTTTATCAAATGAAGCTATTGTAAAGGCCAAAGACAAATTATTATCCAGAACCTGTGCAAATCCCTCAAAACTGAAAACATCACCTGGCTGAACCTCAAAATATTTGCGATATGTATATGACCATTTATTTCTGCTGCTGCTTTCAACTAAAAGACATCTTGAATTCTTGATGCCACCTAAATCGTATTTTATAAGTACTCTGCCTTCGTCTCTCATCCAGAGAAACCACATGTCTCTTTCGAAGAAAGATTTTGAATTAAATGGCTCATCTATAATTATCTTACCAGGTTTCGGATGCCCAGTTGGGTTTTTAATTAAATATTTAAATGGAAAGTACTCGCTGAGGGCATATTCCTCCGACAAATTTATACCAAGCATGTCCTTAAACCAATAACCGCCCAGAACAGTAATACTAATAACAAGTATTGTTACTAAAGCTTTTTTCAATGTATCTTTGACACCACACAAGAGTTTTAAAATATATTGGTCTTACTACATACAGTCATATTATGAAAGCTGGCTGAATACCTCACTCTGCATATTATATATCTGCTCTACTGTCATCCAGCCTTTTTCGAAAAGGATGTCTCCAATGCGTTTAAGCGGCTTTTCACTTGAGATCGTAATAAAGCTGCGTTGAGCAACCAGTGCCTCATCTAATTGGTCCTGCGTCAGAAATCCTCTCTTTACAGCGATTTCACAAAAAACAAGTGCGGTCCTCATTGTCTGACTTTCAGAATTTTCTTTGTAATCACAATTCCCCCCCTAGTCTTTATTTATGTCCTATAGTTATCGGCCATTTCTC
>PJEL010000903.1_pt1 | contig 32832 bp, 47 predicted proteins | sample 1853271 | NCBI WGS metagenome assembly PJEL01 (sample SAMN08108733, study PRJNA415343) | Invertebrate metagenome, whole genome shotgun sequencing project. | host: Globobulimina | place: Sweden: Gullmar Fjord | collected 2015-08 | reverse complement strand
TCTCCAGAAGTAGAAATATCATCCCCAGAAGTAGAAGGACTTAATGTTGTACTAACTCTATCCCACAAATCTTCAACAGCTACAGCTGCATCGACATAGGCTGTAGTAGCAATTTTTGTCGAATTATCATTAGGTGATTGAGTTACGCCTGTAGTGGCGGTATTAAGTGAAGCTGTAAGAGTGCCATTGGGTATACTTATATCACCACTCGTATTCACAGATAAAGCTGTATTCCAAGTTACTGTAAAACCAACGGCAATCCCACTATCATAAACGATTGAAAACGCATCACCAGTTTTAAGTAGTCCAAAGTTTGAACCGGTATCTGAACTATGATAAGTACCTCCATCACGCCACGCATCAAACGTCATAGCTATATCGTCATGATGTCTATTATATAACCCCCAAAGCGGGGCACCATCTGCGTCAGTGGCTACTTGAATGTGAGGACCATCATTACTATCGTCAGCTCCTTTAATAAAAAATTTAGCATCTCCTGCTGAAACTGCTGTATCTCCAATACCTACTTTGCCAGTACTTACATCTACAAAAAAAGCATTGGTATCTACTACTAAATCCCCACCTATTACGGCACCTCCACCAGCCTGTACCCCTAAATCAAATTCATAAACAGCCCCATTTTCATTACCAGTATAATAAAGTTTTGAACCATCCGGACTTACATATAGTTCTGTTGGGTTATTATCTATCGAGGTAACGGTCAATCTTTGACTATAAACAGCGGTACTAATATCCCATGGAGTAGCCATGTGATATTCATAAATACCGTCCTGTTGATTTCCTATAACATAAAACGCTGTACCATTGGGTTTAAATATTACACCATGAGGTGCATCATCTTGAGTACTTACACTAAATGATTGATTAAAAACTGCGGAACTAATATCCCAAGGTGTTGACAAATCGTATTCATGCACACTATCCGAACCAACTCCGACAACATACATTTTATGACCTTTAGTACTCATAGCAACATCTCTGGGAGTGTCTTCTTGAGTTGTTACACTAAATGATTGCACATAAGAAAGTGTTGAAACGTCCCATGCTGTACTTAAATTATATTCTAAAATGCTGTCAGTTTCATTTCCTGCTAAATATAATTTTAAACCATCTAATCTAAATGTGATTCCCGAGGGATCATCATCTTGAGTTGTAAACGTAAAACTTTTAGTGCTATAAACAGCGGTAGTCACGTCCCAAGCTACGGATAGATCATATTCAAAGATAGTCTCGGTAGTCCTACCAAGGACATACATTTTAAATCCATCATATTTAAAATATAAACCATGAGGAGAAGTGGATTGAGTTGTGGTATCAAAACTTTGTTTGTATTCACCGCTCGATACATGCCAACTATATCCCTCTGGAGTAGAACCTTGTATCTGATTAGAACCATCAAAAAACTCATAGGATTCATTAACCGTTAAGTTTTTAGTGATATCAACATTGCCAATGGCATCAATTTTCATTCTCTCAGTAGAATCATTCTGAAATATAATGTCGTCATAGGCATCAAATACAATATTCCCTGTACCAGCTCCAGTGTTTTCGGAGTAAAAGGCAATCTCTCTCCAATCTGAATCATCACCATAATTAAAAAATTGGACACCATTTGCAGCATCTACATTTATTAATCCACCCGCAGCCGACATACTAACATTACCAGCTCCAGCCCCACTGTTATTAGCTACAAACGATAATGTTTGTGCTGTTGCTTCATTAGCATTTAAATAAAAAGTCGCACTGTCCGTAAAAGTGGGAGAACCATCTTTTAAACTAAAATTAGGAGCTGTAATATCATTTCCAGTTCCAGTATTAGTTATAACTAAAGCATCAGGATTATTAGTAACATCATTCTGATTTATTTCTACTGATAAATTTTCAGTATCAAGAACAGTAAAACTATTCCCATTATGCATTACCTCATCCCACGTATCAACAGTGGTAACAGCTGTATCTACATAGGCAGTCGTTGCAATTTTAGTAGAATTATCATTAGGTGATTGAGTTACGCCTGTAGTGGCGGTATTTAGGTCTGTTGTAAGTGTCCCGTCAGCTGCAAGCCTCATTGTTTCAGTTAAACCACCGCCCCCTCCAGGCAATTGTTCCCAAACAAAAGCCGCACCGATATCTCCATCAGCGGGTGAAGCGTCGTCTACTTCAACTTTGAATCTCGCAGACAATGTGTTAAAGTCGATTCCATCATCAGGCATCCAGCAAACACTTCCTAATTCATCACCATCTTGTACAATAGTATGTGAACCAATAGTTGTATTTCTACTTTTAACGAACATCTGATTCGGACCACTCGAATCATTACTAAATGATGCTGTAATTGTACTTGTATCGCCGGAACTTGTACCTAAGACTTGTAATTCTGAAGCTGAACCAGCAAATATTTGAGTATTATTCCCTATGATTAAACCGGCACCATTAGCAACAATAACATCACCATCAATTGCCACATCGTCACCCGAAGTTACAGGGCTTAAAACTGTTCCAGTTCTATCCCAATAGCCTAAAGTTCCACTTGTAGGAGGAGTAGATGTTAAATTTTTACTTGAATCTGTATAAACTCCTAAACTTGCAGTTAGCCCGCTAATATTTATGTTTCCATCTTCATCTATAGTCAGACGGTCTGCACTTCCCCCGGACCCTTTAGTTGAAAATCTTAACTCCCCATATTTATTAGCATAGTCAGTTAAATAAGATGTTATTTCCGAAATAGGTGTCGCTTCATTATAAAAAGTTATAAGAGTAGCATTACCGGCACTTGTACGATTAGTATCTAAATCGATAGCCACTGTTAATGCATCAACCATACTTAATCCGTCAGTTAACCATGCACCATTGACATATAAATCACCTGTAGTTGATATTCCTCCGCCGTCTGTCATTTGAAGGTTTCCGGAAGCGGTTAACCTCATTGTTTCTCTAACTGAGACTCCGCCCCCTGAATTTTGAGTCCAAACAAAGGCTGTTCCTATATCTCCGTCGGCGGGTGTAGAATCATCAACTTCCGCAACAAATCTAGCAGCAAGAGTATTGAAATCTGTTCCATCATCAGGGAGCCAATACAGCCCACCTAACTCATCGTCATCTTGAACAATAGTATGTGAGCCAATCGTAGTATTTCGACTCTTAACAAATGCATGGAAAGGTCCACTCGAATCGTTACTAAATGCTCCTATTATAGTCATAGTGTCAGCAACACCCGTCCCTAGTACCTGAAATTCCGCTGTATCTGAGGCAAATATTCCGCTACTATGACCTATAACCAAACCATTACCATTACTAATATTAACATCTCCAGTGAAATTTCCAGCCGCTCCCGAAATATCCCCAGTAGTAGTTATGTCATCTCCAGAAGTAATAGGACTTAAAACAGTTCCCGTTCTGTCCCAGTAATTTACATCACTAAATGTCAAACCTGTAGTTGAACCTTTAGTAGTTCTCCACACTCCACTTGTACTTGCACATAAAACTGCAACAGTAACTTTTGTAATCGTAGCATTATCGGAAGCATCAGCGACAAACTGTGTATTTGTAAACTCTTCGACCGTCGCTATTGAACCAACTCCTCTTACCGTGAGAAGGTTTGACGTATGAGAATGCACTTCGTAAAGACCGTCGTTATCAGCCGATGCATTTATCATGATTATATCGTCTTGTGAAAACACCGCTGCCCCAACAGTAGTCACAGTTGGATTACTTGTCGGATCAATACCTGCTACAAAAGCTCCGGACGAAACGGTGTCAACGGTAGAAGTCGGCAAATAATTAACGACAACTCCTCCAGCCTTAGCAGCAACCGTTTGATACCCATTGTTCAAAAGAATGTGATTATCGGAAACAAGTAAATTTTCAGTAGATGAAGATGTTATTGTACCACTTACCGACATATCACCACCAACGTTTAGATTGCCAGTGAAAAAACCTGCTGCGCCTGAAATATCTCCTGTTGTCGTTACATCATCACCGGCATTTGTCGGACTTAATACCGTTCCTGCTCTATCCCAATGGTCTTCTCCTCCAACAGCATCGTCAACATATTTTTTATTTGGAATAATATTATCCGACGTAACAAGCAATTCGTAATTAGTAGTACCAACATTAATGGTTCCATCTCGTTTTAATTCAAATTGATCGGTGTAGCCATTAAAATTAAAAGAAGCTATCCCAGCGTCATTTGTAAAAGAGATAATCGAACCGCTATCAGGATAAGAAGCCGTCCCCGCTCCACCATTCCATCTTGTATTAACGTAAGTTGAGTCAACTTCTTGATCGAAAAGGAGTGGTTCATCAATACTTCCTTCATAGTACGAACCACCATCATTTCTACTTGCAATATTCATATCGGCTGTATTAAGAATTGTGGCCGACAATGTATCTGTAGTTACAGTCAACGATTCATCCGTATTATCAATATATATATGACACCCGGAAGCACTCGAACTTCCGTCATATGTTGCTACAACGTGATGCCAGCTACCATCATTAAAGCCAGTGGCCGTAGTTTCAACCTTTATTTGATTAGCACCGGAGGTATTGATAAGTTGAAACATTATCGCTCCGGTAGCTCTAGCATCAAGAGCCCATCCTCGGTAAGACCCGGAAGATAACATTTTGCTAATCATCGCAGTATTAGTCGCTACGTTACTCGTTTTAAACCAACATTCTACAGAAAAAGCTTGTGTTCTTTCCCAGTCAGCAACATCACCGTAATTAACACTCTCGTTACTACCGTCGAATACAAGACAATTACTAAGCTTTCCAGCTTGCCAGTCCCCATCCTCCATATTTTGCGTTGTTCCAACTCTGTTATTACCTGAGATATCGGGGGCATTAGTACCTGAAGACTCGTTAAAAGGACACCACATATAAGGAGTAATGTCTGTCATTCCTATTATTAAACTCTTCCCAAAAGGCATACTTATATCATTAGTTGCCGAAACAAGACCAGCTCCGGTTACTGTCAATAATGATCCATCGCTACTATTGGTAACCTTAAAGGAAGTATCTCCGTCATCTGTTCCTAATTTATTTATTATCGATCCAGTTAGAGCGGTATTCTCGATTGTTAAATCACCACTTGACACCGCCATCAAAGTATCTGTACCATCATGGGTAATTATAAAAATATCTGAATCACCAAATTTTATACCACTATCATCAGGCAAACTCATATGATTATTGATTATTTCTAATCCACCTGCTACCGCAAGAGTCCCTAGAGCCTCAACACTTCCGGAAACAAAAAGATTATCATCTACGGACATAACTCCGCTTGACGCAATTGCGGCATTTATTCGAGCTCGATATCCTACTCCAAAAAGCCATGCATCATACTGAGAATGACCTATTGTTGCCCCCCATGTCACAGAGATTCCGTCAGAAAGTAATTGGGGACTACCTGTCATGTCAACGTCTTCTGTCCATGAACCCGAATTTTTTCTCCATCTAAAAGTATCAGGAGTTTGAAAAAAACTGTCACACTCAATCTCAAATATAGCGCTATCTGTATCTGTATATGTTCCGGACGTTGATAAATCATCCAATCCACTTTGACCTGAAAGATATACTGGAGTTCCTGTTACATTTGAGTAAGCTATTGTTGTATCGTTTCCATCTTCACCAATATGAAGCGATCCACCCGTTATGTAAACATTAGCCCAACGATTATCAGTTTTTCCGATATCAGAAGTATCAGCTGTTTCCGGTAGAATATCACCGGTAACTGTAAAATTTCCGGCAGTAAAAACGTCTTGATTTTCATCTATTATAAATCCAGGTGTCGAATTTCCAGCCTTAACAACAATATTTAAGTAATCAGTTGCTACATTATTATAAAAAAAGTTAGCGTACCCCGCTGTAGTGACACCCGTACTATCACGCAATATAAATCCAAAATCAGTACTTGCAGGTCTAAGCTCTAGGTATCCTATACCAGTCCCAGCTCTACAATCAATAGTAAATTGACCTTGCGATCCGACATAAAAATCAGTTATTTGAGAGGCAGGTGTACTACCTCTCATTCTTATTGCTTCTGTATTAGTCCCATAAACATCAAGCATTATGTCAGGAGAAGTTGTGTTAATACCAACTCTATGATTAGTTGAATCAACATATAGTGTATCTGTATCAACGGTAAGATCGTTAGTAATAGTTACACTACCAAAAGTAGGAGTCGCAGTTGTGGTGACACTTTGGTCTATATATGAATGATCTGTTCCGTCTGAAGTTCTGTGAGTCGTATTTAAGGCAATTGCAGGATAATTTTCATCAAAGTTTTCATTTAATTTTGTAAAGCCTTCTCCGAAAGTATCGGTTGAGACCACTGTTTGCTGTGCCATAGTTCATTTCCTTTTTAAGGTGGTGGAAATGCTTCAGAATCCATACTTGTCCCCCACCGGCTTGTCATTGTAGTACTCCACCACAAACTAATTACTGCTTCCCAATACGGATATCCTAAACCTTCCCATAAATTGGCTAATAGTTCAGAACCAACTCCAAATAAATTTTCAAATAAATTATCTAATTCGGCCATTTAATAACCTATTTTTTCTTTTTAGCGGTTTTAACTTTCTTCTTCTTCACTTCTCCAACATAACTATTCCCGTCCTTATAACATATAGGCATATACTGATTACCGGATATTCTTTTAGACCGAACTCGGCCTCCTGTGGCTACTCATTTATTAAATTTAGGTGGCACTACGACTCCTCTTTACTCTTATGTTTAAAAAAATATGCTATATCATCAAGAGTATTAAAAATAATACTACCGTTATTTTTAACCATTTTCGAAACCATTTTTAAGGACTTAATTTGCTCTTCAGAAAAACCATTTTCCAATACTGCAAATATAACCTTATCCGGTCTTTTATTTGAATCGTCTACTACTTCAGCAATAGAATAAACTCCTATCATTTCCGAAGTGATTACATATAAGCAATAATCACAATGCTTTCTTTCAAATAATTCTTTTTCTTGACATTCTTTAGTCCAATTCGAAACAACTGGGTTATAGTAATCTACATTTCTTTCTAGTTTTTCTATTAACTCATTTCTCCAAATTGAATTGTTACAAGTTCCACCTAAAAAAATTCTCATGGCTCCTCTTCTGGTTCATCAGGCTCATCGTACATTCCATCGGGGTCACCTAACGGGCCAGGTGGTGTCCTTTTAACAATTATGTCGTCTATTTCTACCTCAAAGTTGTTTTCAAACTCCCCTGTTGCTTCCATATTCTCACCTATTTCTTTTTCTTAAGACTCGGAAACTTTTTATAAACAGCAGACCTAACCCTCTTTTCTTCCCCTGGTGTTTTAGATTGTGCCGCTCTTGCCAATGCATTAATAGCGTGTGTCCGGTCATAAATTGGATATTTCCTTTCACTCGGAATAGCAAAAGAAGAATCCTTTAACCTCTTTCTTTTTTTAGTTGTGAGAACCGCCATTTTTTTTATTTTTCCCACGTCTTTTCGGTTTAATTTCTTCATCTTTAACTATTAAATCTTCTTGACTCGGCTCATCTGAAATACTTTCAATTTCTTTTTTAGTCCATAACTTCATAATTTTAGAATCGTAAATAGACTTATTAATAACGGCTCGTTGTCCATTACGCTCTATTGCTATTGTTTCCACTCTCGCCATTTTTATTATCCTCCTTAAATATGGTATCTTTAAATAAAAGATACCATTAAGTTAAGTTTTTTAAACAGTACTTAATACGACCACTCCGTTATTAGTAATAACAATATAAGTCGTTGCTGTAACACAAAGAACATTAAGACTCTCACCTTGAGCGTTCATTGTTGCTGTGTTATTTCCTACTGCATTTAAAGTGCAACCGGTAAATGTTACAACTCTGTCATTAACTCCTGTTCCTGTTGCTTCAATTGTATAAATAGTGCCTGGTACTGGATTTGATATAGCATAAGTCATTGCTGAAGTTGAACTAAGCTGAATATTAACAATATTCATTTCATATGTAGAAACATCAAGAGTACCCGCTGTTCCCGTATATAAAACCAATTCAGGAATATCCGCATCATAATCACCAATACCAACCGGAGTTATATTTCTTCTAACTGCATACATATTTGACCCCCTTAGAATTAAAGAAAAAAAAGGGATAGGGATTAATTCTCCTACCCCTAATATTTAATCTGTTAAGTAATTGATATTATTAACCATATATACGACATGCGAGCTCTTCACGGATACATTGAAAACCATAAAGGATATCGTAGGCATAACGTGTTCTCCTGTTCTCTCTTGAAACTTCAAGACGAAGAGCTATTCCAGTTATCGAATCAACTTGAGACGAAATTAAATTTCCGAGTCCGTTCATATCTGCAAGAGGTCTTGAAACGAATGCAAAAGCATCTCTATGAAAAGTTATATCTTGAGGATATGCCCCTGAAGCGTCACCAATCCATGTGATAACCTCGTCACCGGTTGTTGCAACAACAAGAGGAGGAGTAATAGATAAGGCAGCGGTCCCACCTGCCGAGTCTGCTAAAACACAGTAAGTCTGAGTATCACCGGCTATGGTAAATATTGTACCAGCCGTGATAGTCCCTGTTCCGGTTTTCACATTAAGAGTTACAGCTCCTAAAACATTAGCCCCACTCACAACGTAATTAGCATCAAAAGTTCCATTAGTATGAGTTAAGGAATTTTGATCCATGAAAAAATCAAAACCTAAACGTCGGTTAATTTTTCCATCAACAATAGCCTGCGCAGAACCACTATAAGACATATCTTGGAAAGCTCTTAAATCAAGAGCTGTGGCATAGGTGCTACTATTCATTACGAATCTACGGTCATCCGGAGGCGCTAAATTATCATTTAAAACTCTACTGGCAGTATTAACAACAGTAGTTTTTCCATCTTCAAACGGAGTGGTCCCCGGAGTTCCAACATAGTAAGGAACCTCAGTATAAAGACCAAAAAGATCAGTATCAATTTTATTCCCTAATGCCTTAATTGCCTCCTCAGCCTGCATTGGAATGATACCATCCATTGAATTTTGAATGTCTTCATCAGTAAGATAAAACGCTGCTTCATACCATTGATCAAGAGTTATTGCAACTGTTCCTGGAGTTGTATCTCCTGGATCGGGCGCAACATTAGCTGGTGCTACTTCCGCAACTGTGATAGCTGTCGGAATGGGAATATCAATTGTACTCCCTCTTTGTGCTGCCAAAGTTGAATAACTTGAATTTACAAGCCTTGGCATTACTGAGTTTTCACGTAAAGTAATAAGCCCCTGTGCTAAAAGTTGGGGTATCACATTGGTTAGATCATTGGCCATCTTTTCCTCCTTGTTTGGATTATTAATAAAAGAGTAAAATATACTCCATCCACAAGGAGGAATAAATTTACTCTATCCTGCTTTTACTTTTATTTTCCCACTAGCAATATCCTCTAGATTTGCCATGTATTCTTTATGATTGCTAGCGTCTATAGTTCTTGGTCTAAACGCTCCCGATCCGCCTCGACTACCGGAACCAGTACTTTCTTTCATAATTTTTTGTCCTGATTCAACAATAATTTTAGGTATTGCTTCCTCAAAACCTGCCATCTCTCCAGGGTTAATTTGACTATATATAGGCTTTCCCCCAGAATATCCTACTACTACTTGTTTTCCATTTTCATCTACTTCAACTTTAAAATTTTTCCCATAATATGAAATCGCCATTTCAGGAGTTGCAGTTGTTTTCGCATTTTCTCCATTAAAGAAAGAAGAATTATAAAATCTAGTAGCAACCATTGCGTCAAATAAATTATCTTGAGACTTCTTTAATTTACTATTAGTATCCTCAATAATAGAGTCAAAATGAGACTTTTGGTCACTCATCTTTTTAGAATAAGCGGAATCGATTTCACCTCTAACCCTCTCAATCTCTTCTTTATTTGTGAAATCTTTATCTTTTAAAGTTTTGATAGTTTCCATAGCATCGATAGCCACTTTAGGGTCTTCGATCCCCTCAAAACCTTTAAGCTTTTCTTGAGTATCCCTTAATTGAAGTCTCCATTTTTTACTTTCATGACGTAATTTTGATGTATCTGTGGACAACTTAATCGCATCAAGTCCATATTCAGATCCATCGTCATTGATAATTACTGGGTTACCATCATCATTTTTTGCAATGTTACCGTTTTCAGTTAATTTATATTCTGGCATTTTATAATTTTCTCCTTCCCACTTTTACTAAAGTGGCGTTTTAATCGACATAAAACAATCTACTGATTGAGTTTTGCCTCTTCTGAGACCTTTCAAATAATTCATCCTACTGGATGACAAACTTAAACATTTATATCTGATTGTGATTCATCTCCGTAACCACTATCATCTTGAACACTAGGCTGTTCTTCCTCTTCTATTACTTCAACTCCTTCACTACCCGCACCTTCAAATTCTTCATTTCCTTCAGCTTCAATTAAGTCTTTTTCTTCTTCAATAGAAACATTCGGGGGCGTAATCTCACCCTCAACCATTTGATATAAAAATGTTTGCTGACTAATTTCTCCGGCTTGTTTAGCTTGTAATAGTGCAATAATCTTTTGTGATTCAAGTTGAGCGCTAACAAAATCAGTATTTAATTCAAAATGAATGTCATCAGTAGGCAAAACTTCCCATAGAGCAACTAACTCAAGTGCTGCAGTTATGCCTCTTGAAATTCCTCTTACGACTTTTATTAATGTTGATGTTTCTCCGGCTTGCCTTAACCTTGCAGTTTCAGCGGTTTCAATCTTATCTCTTGTCTTCTCAATGATCCTAGCTCCCAGTACAGCCATATAACGCTCATCACGCTCTAGTGCTGCAGCATAAGAATCTAATCCTTGTCCACTAAATTCTACAAAACCGGCTTTAGCTTGAGGATCAGTAGAAAACCAAACTTTTTGTGGACCAATAGAATAAATTTCATTTTCTGGAAAACCAACCGCATAAGGTGTTGGTAGTGCGGTAAAATGAAGTCCGTGATTCATATCAACTGATTTACGCCAATGACTTATATTGATATAAGCTAAATCAATTAAAGGTGGTGGATCAACTTTCGAAGTATTTTGTTCCGAACCTATAAAAACAAATGGAATGTAATCAATCGGAGAACCTTGGATATCAAGGGTAATTGGCTCATTTACTAAAACATAATCTTTATTTTCCCTACCTTTTTGGTATAACTCAAAAGTGCATTTTCCATCTTCATCTAATTTAAAAATTCTTATTTGAATTATTTCGATTAGATTGTATTCATCTTTTGGATCAGGTTCATGAATAATTTCTTTTAGGACAAGAAGAGAGAGAACCTCTTTTCCTTTCCGGAAAGTCGAATTCCAATTGATAATTGATTCAGGGTCACAAACTGTAATGTATGGATTAGATTCTCCGCTTAAATCTTTGTCAACTAATAATCCACATCTCCCCTTTTTTAAGACAATCTGGACTACTTCCTGAGCAAGATCAATAAGGGTTAACCCAGAATTCGTAATCTCATTGGTGTAATCTTCCATCTGTTTTGGAACAACCCATACCGGGTCTTTTCGAAAAACACTACCCACATAACCCTTTAAAGTTCTTCCAAATGCATTGAAAAACTCTCCCCGCATTTTATAAGAGTCGTATTGTAGTTGAGTTTGCCCTGTAAGCTGTGGAAGATAAAGAGTACTTTGTTCCTTGATACGCCTTTCGCCCAAATCAAGATCATCACATAAATGCCAATCCGGAAGAGCATTGTCGTACTCTTTATGTGTGGTATCAACTGGCATTTCAACCTCTCAAGAAATTAAGAAATATTCGAATTTCGAAAAATAAGTCTAATAAATTTAACGAAATTCGAATTTAAAACTCAAAAAAAAACCGAATCCTAAATTTCCCTTAACAAATTGAATATACAGTTGCAAGTCTTTTTTTTACATTTTTGTAATAAATATATAAAAAGTTACAAAAATGTAACTTTTTATATTGTCTTATTTCCTCAAAAAGGTTATCTGTTTATTGCCGGGATTGCCTATCTTTGGAGTTCAATCAATCTCAGAAACTCCTGAAGGATTTAAAGGTAATAGAAAAAAATAATTGATATTAAAAAATTTTATAAGGAAATTGGATGAAAACTTTACATAATTCCAACGCAAGTGGAGCAAGTAAAAACGTAAAAGATATAATATTTTTTGGAGAGGGAGATTTATTTCAATTAATTAGTAAAGCAAGTTCTAAGGAGGAAAATTGGATGAAATCTACAAAAGCAATGAAAATTGAAAATGTTGGTTGTGTCATTCAAGTTACAACACAACAAGACAATAATGTTGCTGAGGCTCTTGTTTTTATTCCTGGAGTTAAAATTACCAAAGACTCAAAAGGAATAAAAACATTAGTCTCTATATGAGGAAGTAATAAATACATTTTTGTATTTTCCCCCAGAACCTCTATATTATATAGGTCGACGATTTTTAGGTCTAAAGAATAAATTTACATTAGGATTTTTCTTTTCAGGAATTATTTTTATACCTTTTCAAAATTTTTTATAGAGGCCCATATTGCTTTTCTAACTGCTTAATTGTGAGCGGGTAGCCATCAACATTAACAAGGTCAGTCTGAGTAAGCAAGTTCTTTTTCCAAAGCTCTCTTCTCTTTATTCCTAATACGTCTTTTTGAGCTTTAGGTGATTGATCCTTTAGCCATGAATTATAATCCGTAGGCATTTTAACAGGTCCACCCATACTTGCCCTTTGACCTGGGCTAGTATTAGAATCTATAGCCTGAATTTGATCTTTTTTAAGCGGACTGTTCTTGCCAGATAATTCAGCCCACGACTTAGTAAGGGGATTAATAGTGCTGCGGCAGCCCCAATGTGAGGGAGGGATTCTTAGATTAAAATTATCATTAACAGGTTTAAAGTTTACATCAAAAAGCCTACCGTCAGCCGCCCGGCAATAGGGCGTCGTGCGCTTGTCTAACGTCGCAACGTACTGATAACCTTTAAGAACATCATCAAATTGTTCATATGTTTTTACTCTAACATCGGAAGCAACTTGCATATAGGCTGTTCTTGTCAAAGCTGTAGCCTGTCTTTTACCGCCCTCTACAAGGTTTCTACCACCACTAAGAAGACCGGATATATCATCAATACCCCTAACTCTTTTGATCAAGACAGCAATAGGATCGCCCTTTAAAAAACCCCGAGCAATCTGATTAGTGGTTTGCAGCATCGCCCGGTTAAATTTTGTTCGATAATCTAAGCTTTGCGTATCCCACCAGCCGCCAATAGTATCTCCATCGATTATGGCAGTATTAACAAGAGTATGAAGCTGGTTAGAGGTATAAGTGACATCAAATATATTAGCCCCAATTGCAGTATTGAGAGTCCGGACAGCCCCCTGAGTTTGGAAAGGAGCCATTCGGTATAAATCATTATTAACGGTTTTGTCTATGTTTTCGTAGGAACTTCCGATGATTTCTTTTGATTGCTTCTTGAGTTGGTTAAGACGGTTTTTTCTCCAGGTTTTCTTTTTCGGTTGGGCCGGGTTAATTTTCGCAATTTCGGAAACAAGTTCCCTATTCATTTTTTTTAAAAGTCGAACAACTTTTTTTTGGGTAGTTGCTCCTAATCTCATTAATTCAACTTGGCTTCTTATAGTAACGTTCAAAGAATCGTCTGCGAGTGTCATATCTACCTTTCCTCAGACTTTGAACAAATCGCTTTTTAATGAGTATGGCTTTTCCCGTCTTTATGGATATGGAATTTCTTTTTTACGATCTCTCCCTTAATCGCTTTTATTTCTCCATCTCCGCCAATACTCATTATATATTCTGGTATATCGGTATCTCTACTAATTTCTTCAAACAATTCAGATTGTGCGATATGTTCAGTCATTTCAATATCATTTATTTGCTTGACTTGTACAATATGTGACATCCTTCTAACAATTGTCTGAACGTATATAATATTTTCTGCCGACATTGTAAATGGTATATAAAATTTCCCGAATCGTCTTTTAATTGTCATTTATTTTTCTCCCGTCTAAAATTTTTGAACAACCAAAAATAATATTAAAATCTACATAATGCTTATTAACCTCAATATTCAAGAACAAGCCATTCGAACAAACTGAGCCAATTCCATCATGATAATTACTGTTATCATTTTTATTAATTGTGTGAATTAAAATTTCACTTAGAGGGTATTTGTAATCAAACTCTTCCATAGCATACCATTGAACTTTTCTTATCAAATTATCCAAGCAGTCCTTAATGTAATTCGGCAAATTATCAGTAATCTTAGTAGGAGTTAGAGCTGTACTAATTAACCAATTATTAATTGAAATTGAAAATTTATTTGAAAATTTATTTGAAAATTTTTGATTAGGAACTTTTTTTAAAATGAATTCTAATGATTTTTTTAAAATTTTTGATTTTAATTCTATCAAATTAAAATTATTTTCCATTTATTTTCTCCCGTCTAAAATTTCCCTTAATTCTTTGATTGATATTTTGTGTTCAATTAAAAATCCGAGAATATGCACCATGCAAGTAATACTATTAAAATATGTTACCGGATGAACCAATTTAAGTTGAGCTTGCAAATCTTTTAAAACTTCCATTACCCTAGTAATAGACATTTTTTCACAATCCATACTCCCTAATTCCTTATGATATCTAAATTTTTCCCTTTTTTTCATTTTGCTTTCCTTTCTCTATCCTCTTTATTCATGGAAACTTTTTGATAATTTGTCCCTATTGATATTTCCCTTAAATCTTCTATAACATTTAATATGTCGAATGCTACATATTCAAAATCTTTTTCACTATATGCAAGACTTTCATTTCTTGCTATTCTTTCTTGATTAGCTGCTTTCATCGATTCCATTAAAGTTTTAATGTGCTCTATCTCGGCCTGTAGCGCATAAACCAAGGATAATTTTTGTATTTGTTGGTCGGTCATTTAATTTTCCCCACATGTATGTACTGTTAATCCATCTTTTTTAAAATGAGGGACACTATACCCTTTATACCCCCTACTGAATACAATATATTCGACATCATCAATACAAACCAAATTCTTTTTTTTGACTTCTAAATCAGGATCACTTAAAAAATAAGTTAACCCACAAATAATTACTATGCTAATAATTATAAGTAAAAGGTCCTCGATTATACTTTTTCCTATTATCATTTTATTTTTCCTTTACATAATCATCTAAATCAAACAAATCAAATTTAATAGCAATTAATCCCCAAGCTTCCTTTGTGCTTAAGTTTGAATTGTATTTAATTGTTGCAATTAAATCAGTAAACAAAAAAATTAAATACTCTGAGACTAAAGCTTTATAATTAGGAGAATCAATCAACTCGATTATTTCTATAGAGTTGAAATCAGCAACAGCCTTATTTAATTCTTTTTTATTTTCAAGAGCTTTTAATTTTTCCTCGGTTTTAATGATTCCATTTATGTTGTCGGATAATCTATCTAGATGATCAGCCGAATTTCTTGATGCATAATTATTAAGTGCATCAATTACCGCCTGCTTTGAATAAGGTAGAGCAAATTTCATTTTGATTTCCTTTTAATTAGGTGAAAAATCTTATCCTTTCTATTGTATTCCATATAGCATTCATTTTTAAAATTAACATCATTTCTTTCTTTACTTATTCTTAATAAAGATATATCGAAGTAATCTTTTTCCAATTCTATCCCTATAAATTTACGATTTGTCCTCATGCATGCTATTCCGGTAGAACAACTTCCCGATGTAAAATCTAAAACTGTTTGACTCTCATTGGTATAGGTTTTTATTAAATATTCTATTAATTTTACTGGTTTTTGAGTTGGATGTAATCTAACCTTATCTTTTTTAAATTCTAACAATTCATTTGGATAAGTCAAATATTTAGATATCTCTCTTTTTGATAATTTATTCATATTTCCATAAAGAGGTACATTCTTACGTTGGATAGTGGGAGGTCTTACATTCTCTTTTTTTTTACTTTTTATTTGTGGGTTATATTCACATTGTTTTTTATAGAAAACCATTATTTTTTCAGTTTTCCGCATAGGCATTTTTTTAACATTTAAGTGATTAGTTGCTTTATCTTTTATCCAAATCCAATCATATTTATAATTATTTATATTTGAATTTCTGACTATACTACAAAAAGGTTCAGTTCCAAAAATAACAACCGCCCCATTAGGTTTGATTAACTTATTAATATTGTCCCACATCTTATCAACAGGGATAAGATTATCCCAACGACATTGAGTAGACCCATATGGCGGATCAACAATAATCAAATCAACTATAATGTTAAGTGAAGGTATTATTTCTAAACAATCACCATTATATAATTTGATTATAGTTTCCATTTTCCTTTATTTTTTATATTGTAAAATTAAATTTCTCCACCAAAACATTCTGTATCTCCTACTCCAATGTTGAGGACTCCAATTTCTTAAAGTTGTATCTTTAAATTTTTCCATAAATATTCCTTATAGCACTTATCAAAGGCCCGGTATAGACCTTTGATAAATATATTCTTTTAGCCTATCATAATTTCAATTCATCCGGTATTTCAAAGTTTTGATTTTCCGCAAATTTTAACAAGGAATGTCTGAATTTGGACATTCTCCTATTTAAGTCTTTATAAAAAAGTTTAGAATGATTAAAATCCTTTTCTCTTTTTTTGTCAAGAATCTTTCCCATTATTAAACTATAAGTAAGAAAAGTCTTACTTATAACTTCATCAGATTCAAATTCATCTAAGATTTCTCTTGAAATCCTTATCAATGAATTAAAGGAATCTATTTGTTCATTTATTTTTTTATTATAATTGATTAGCCCAATAGCACTCATTTTTATTTTTTCCATCATTAATCCTTTTCTTTTAAATTGTCAGAAATTTCAAAATTAACAATCTCGGCAAACTTTAACATTGTTGATTTAAATGTTGCCATATAATCTTTTGAATCCGTCAACGTCTCTTTAAGCGATTTAGGATTATTATTCTTAAGACTATAAATATTATTTAAAATTTCGCAAAAGACCATGATAGTTTTAACGGGCTCGTTATTAGGATTTTCTTTTAAAATATCTTTTGATGAATCTCCTAATCCTTTAAGCATCAATGCATTTAAAATTAAAATTTTATCCGTCTTTTTTATGAATGCCTTCATATGTTCAGGGATCAAATCTTCAATATCCTCATCATCGAATAATTTATTAGACATTAGAGCTCCTTTGTTATTTCATTTTTTTGGCTTCTTGAAATTGGTTTCTCTCCATGTATGTAGATAGTTTTAATGTTGCTCAATTCTTTTTCTAATGAGGCCAAAGGCGAATCCATGACTCGTTTTCCATCTTTGCAAACATAAATATATGATCTTTGCCCTGCTGAATCCTCACCTTCTATAACCTCAAGTATCGTACTAATATGATATTCGTCATTTTTATTATCACATCTCCTAGTCTGAATACTTATACTAAAGTCTTCTACCTTATCATTAGCATTAGCATTAGCATTATTTATTAGAGCAAGACTTTGTTCGATATCTGCTGCAAGATATCTATTCCCCATAGATATCTTTTCTTCTGGCAAATAAGATTCGATGTCAACATGAAAAAGATAGCAATTCATTGAAAATTTAACAATTGGATAAGTTCTGACTCCTGAATCACCATAAAGTTGTTTTAATCCTGGGATATCTATCTCCCAATCTTCGTGAGTTTCAATGAACATTAGAGCTCCTTATCCTTTTTGTAGTTTACTTTGATCGTTCTTTCACATATTAAAATTGCAGCATCAAGTTTTATATCATGAATTTTTTCAACTTTTCCATAAAGTCTATGAAAAAAATCTTGTTGTTCTTTAGTACATTGAATTAATAGCTTTCGAATTTCGTTTCGTTTAAACTTATCTACCTTATCAGTAGTTTCCATATTTTTAAATTTCCTTTACCTTTTTCTTCTTATAATTTTTTTAATTTTTTTCCGGGAATCAATTTCTTTTTGCTTTTCTCTTGTCACATCCTCAAAAGTATAATTCCAACCATCGGCAAAACCATCAAAAGAATTATAATCCATAGTAACGACTTTAGGAGTATAAATCCCTCCACTTCTAAATGTATAAAATTTCCAGTTAATTTTATCGATTTCATTGTAATGATCCCAAAATGGTTCGCACATATCACAACCTTTGCAAGAAATTCTTTTGAGGAGCCTAATTGTAAAGGATTGAACAAATTTTGTTTTTCCATCATAATAACAATTTTCATAAGCTCTAAAAAACAATCCCTTACAATTAGTATCAAAAGCAAAACCTGTTTGTATTATTTCAGCCATTTTTTTCCTTTCGAGCTTCACATTATCTTATTATACTTAACTTAACCTGAACAAAACTTTACATTACGGTACCATACTTTACCATAACTTTATTTTACATCACCGTAATAGACCTTCACTTGACTGTACATAACTTCACTAAACCAAAACATTACAGAATTCTAACTCTCCTTTTTTAATCGACTCTCCTTTCTTATTTAGGTTTTTGATCACTAGATTGAATAGTAAGGTTTTGCGGTCTTTCTGATGCTCCCGATACAGCCTTGTTTGCGATTTCTTGGACTTGCTTATATGCCTTCTCTTGAATTGTTTCAAGCTTTACAATCTGTCTGGCTTGTTCTACTGTCAAGGCTTCGAGAGTTTCAATCTTTGAAGTAAATACATTAAACTCACCCTCAAATTTCATTTTCATAAGTTCAGTATCTTGTTCATAGCTTTTCTGTAATCTAGCCTCGACCTTTCCTTTAACCGCACCCTCTGCTTTTCTGAGAACTTCGGGAAAACCTTCAACCTGAGTTTTTAATTGGTCAATTGATTCTTGTTGACTATTAATTGATTCTTCTCTCTCCTCTAATTCTTTTGCTTTTGTTTGACAATTTATGGAAAAAGAAATTTCCTGTTGTCTTAATTCTTTTTTCACTTCTTCCATATGGTCATCAAATTTATTCCGTTCAATCACACGTTCACGATCACGGTTATATTCAAATTGTTCATTTTCACGTTTTCTCTCAGTACTCATTTTAGCAAGAGAGTCTATTTGAATTTCATCAATTTGTATTTTTTCTTTGGCCCATTTATCTTTCACATCATTCATTTCATTTTCAAAATTTTGCTTAATCACTTTTTGACTTTCAATAAGGGCAGCCAAAGAAGAAGTTTTTTCTTCTATTCCATAAATTTCTGTAAGCTCTGATTGTTTGATTAGAACAGCATCACTTAAATCTTTATATTTTAATGATTCCTCCTCTATCTTTTCAGCTATATTTATCAAGTCCTTATTAATTGAAAGTTTAAGATTATGGATCATGGTGTTTGGGTCATCTGAAATTATTGCTTTAGCTTTACTAAGAGTCTCTTTTGTTTTGGCTTTTAATTTAATCTTTTCCGGGTCTAACATTGTTGATCCTTTCATCTTAAGTAGTTGATGCATTTGTTCAACAGTCTCTAATAATTCTTTTTTAGTTGATTTCATTGTTACTTTTTTAATTTCTTCGCTCATTGTTTTGTTCTCCTTTTAATTATTTAAATTCACAATCTCCAACAACATTAATACTCCATACCTTGCTATACATTGGTATACGTTACTTCACTAAACCATAACTTGACAGAACCAGACTCTATCTTACCCCAACTACACTTGACTTTACTTTACCATAACTATACTTTACTTGACTACACTCTACCTTACCCTAACTACACTTTACTTGACTACACTCTACCTTACCCTAACTCTACATGACTTTACTTTACCATAACCATACCTCATCTTACGATAGTATACCTTACCGAACTATACTTTACCCTAACTCAACACAATTGTACATAACTTAACCATTACTAAATAATACATCACTATGCCAAACAGTACCCAACTTAACCTGTGCTTTACTTTATCATACTCCATAGCACATTTACTTTAACTCTTAATGTCGTACTCCTTAATTATAATTTCCATACTATGTTTTAAATAATCGACTAAAGCTTTAGGATTTTTAAAATCAGTCATTATCTTGACTTTCCCATCTTTAACGGCTGAAATATAAAAAGAATCGCAATCAAAAATTAATTTCGCCATCTCCAATAATAATTCTTTATTATTGGTTTTAAGAAATTCTATATTAAATTTTGGATCGCCACTATTTAATGAAAATAACTCCTCAAGAACCTCGGAAAGTTCTATCTTCTCACTACTAACATCTTCTCTTTTAATTTGTTTTCTTCCCATTACTATTTCGTCCTCCTATTCTTAATGTTTGTGTTTATTTTTGACATATCACCATCTAAAGGTTCTATTAGATTAATTGCCATATTGTATTTGATTTTTGGCTCCTCAACCCAAATAATCAAGTCCTCAAGATTATTAATAAAACCAAAAATCTTAAGGACTTGTTTAACAATATGTGGTTCAGGAATTTTATTTGACTGGTCAATAATAGATATAGATAAATGTCTACAAATTCCAATTTTTTGAATTTCATGCGTGAAAACGATCATGAATGGATCGGCAATCATCGAAAAATCATCTTTATCTCCATAAGCAACACCAAAACCTTTTGCTAACCATGCTAATGTTGCAAGGGGAATTGGGTTCCATTTTGCATTGTCTTTGAGTCTTTGTACTTCATCAGGATTAATGATCAAAGAATTTTGATCCGTCATTTAACATTTTCCTTATTAATGTTTTATTATATTAATGTTTGATCCAATTATTATAATTTGAACATAACCAAATCAAACGTCTATACTTTATATAATAAACCAAAATCGGAAATTGTGTTAAATAAAGATTTTATTTTTAAAATCCATCATAAGGAATAATCCCACGTTCTCCTCTTTTTAATGGGAATCTCCTATAAATACAGTACCCAATTGCATCAGAGATGTGAGAATAATCTTTATCCTTTTTATTTATTTCTCCTGCAGACCCTTCTATCACAGATGTGTTCTCAAAATCTATTACCGTATGTTTTGCCTTAACCGGATCAACAAGAAAATGCACATCTCCTAAAGTGTTTAACAACCGACTATTCAAAGAGTTTACTCTATCCTTAATTCTTGGATTAATACGAGGGACCATTGATTTCATTCTATTTCCAAAAACCGGTTTTAGGATGTCTTCAATAATTATCCAGTCGGTCTTATCATCTTTCTGAGAAGAGTGAGTACTCCCCCCGGTTGTATCACCATATAAATATACGTCTCCTTGATGTTTCTTGTACATTTCTAAGAGTTTTTTTGAAACTCTATAGGTATTGCTACCCATTGGAATATGAACCTCACCAATGACCCCATCAACGACCCTATCCTTATATTCGAATTCTTGTATTGCTACCGCTACACCTGGAGAAACATTAAAATCAAAACATAAGTGTAAATCACCATCGATTGTATATGGAAGTTTCTTGCAATGTAGCTTATCATCAAAATTGTAATAAGCTCGACCAAAATAACTCTCAAAACTTCCCTCGTACTCTTGACGGAAAGTCATTTCGTCCATCTCTCTTTTTGCAGCTTCAATCTCTTTCTTAGTGAGAATATCGGAACTCTTCCAATGATATATCCACCAATCGGATTTTTCCCCAAACTCTCGCATTTGTTGTTTTGCATATTGATAAATTTTGTAGTAGTGATTTCTACCTTCAGGGACTCCTACAAAATCACACCACGCCTCCGGTCTTCCTGGAGTCGATAATGCAGGTCTTACATGATTGTGCCAAACCTCTTTTTTCATATTAGCAATTTCATCAAGTACTCCCCCGTCCCAATGGGGGCCCTCAATTCTTGCCGGCTTATCCATTCCTATTAAATGGATTTCTCTATTTCCTTTCAGATATATTATTAGTTCGGTTTCTGATGGTCTTCTATACGGATTTATCCAAGGACTCGAAAGAATTTTTAAATCTTCCCAATAAATATCCTTAACCTGAGCTCTTGTTGGTGCTGCAATAAAGTAACGTGGATTGTAAGCATCGACTCCGATTACCGCTCGTAAAACTAATCTTCTTTTGCAAACAATTTCCGATTTTCCCGACCTTCTCCCTGAAGGAACAATACTAAATCTTCTTTTGATGGGGTAAGTTTCGTCAAATAATTGTTGTTGGATTGAATGATATCTCAGAGGATAGGCTCGTTGCAAGTATTGACTGTTCAGTACAGGTTTGATTATCATTTAATTATTTTTCCTTTATTTCTCCATATTATTTTCCTTTGGTATCTCAAAATTCTTTAGTTTTTCTAAATACAGCTTATTTATTTTTATCATTTCTTTTCTTACATCTCTTGTTTTCTTTGCAAGGTAAAAACAACCAACAATAAGAAAAACATTTAAAATCCATAAATAATCTAAAAACACTTTTACATAATCCATTATTTATTCCTTTTGTGCTTCATGATTTTCACTAATAAATAATATCGCCATCATCCAACCAGACTTAAACACCTCCAAATGACCCTTTAGTTCCGGGGTAGAGAGGTCTTTAAAACAAGAAAATCCCTTTAAATATTCTTGAAAATGTTCTTGAATTAAAACCTTATCGGTTTCTGTCATATTTTTTTCAAAGTTCCAAAATTTCTCCCAATCAATATTTATTTTTTTCATTATTTCCTTTTCACTATCCATTTTTTAGTAACTTGATTCCATTTTCCAGCTCCGGTATAAATCATTTTCCCCCCACAATCTTTACAAAAAACACAACCATAACTATCAATAACCAAAGAAACTTTGAAGCAATCTTCACATTGTTTTACCTCCTCAAAATCTCCATTATATTTTTTGGATATAGGGCGAAAACCCGGATAAGATTGAACCTCCTTACTCTTTTTCTTTTTTAAAGTCATTTCATCTAATTCTTTCTTTTGTTCTTGTTCCATTTTCTGTAATCTCTCAAACACTAGTTCCAGTTCTCTTACATTTTTTTCTAATCTATATCTCTTATACAACAATCTTGAACGCTCTTTCTCCAATTCTTTATTTTCCTTCACCAACCTCTTAGTTTTCTTTACAACATAAATACACCAACAAATAAATAAAACAATCATAGTGATAATTAAAATATTCATTTTTTATCCTATTCCGATACCATAAGTAATAAAACAATATGAAACCCACAAACACAATCCAAACCATAAGGCTAAAACAAAAGATGTATAATCGAAAGGCTGATTGTATTTAGTTATTTCACAAAAATACAAAATTAAAGTTAAACTCAAACAAAAAATTAAGCTAATCCAATTTGCAATAAGGTTCCATTCGTGCCAATAATAAAACTGTCTTAAAATATTCATTTTTTATCCTTATATGGCGTTAAATAAATAATAAAACAATACGAAACCCACAAACTATTCCTAAATCTTTTTTTTAGTTTAATTAAAAAATAATTGCTTTTGAACTGGATAAAATCTCAAAGGAGAAACATATTTTTCCCATGCAAGAAGAAAAGCAAACCTTTGAATATCTTCTGCAGTTAACCTTTCAAATACTCCATCAGGTAATATGCTAATATAATCTTCATAATCAAATTTCATTTTCTTTTTCATTTTTTATCCTTATATGGCGTTAAATAAATAGTTGAATCTCGACGTTCAAGTTTATCTAATTTATGTTCTTCAAAGGTTTTTATAAATTCATTAAGTTTTTTTTCAATTTCTTTTGCTTCTTCATACAATGCAAGAAACATATAATGATCATCTGTTATTGAATATCCACAATCAATACATATTTCCATTCTACTCCTTCCCACTATAGAAAAAAGACTGTTTGGAATTCTAAATGTTTTGGTATTCTTATGTTTGCAATTTTTTTTCATTGTTGTATCATTCTTTCAAAGATCATATCCGTACATCTTCTTTTAAATTCATTAAAAATTAATTGTTTCCATACTCCAATAAAAGCCGCCCTTTGAATAACTTTCACTGACAACCCTTCCATTTCTTCATCAGGTATAGAGCCAACACTCTTTGCATAATCAAATTTCATTTCCATTCCCCTCTTCATTTTTATATAATTTTGAATTGCTAATTTCTTCTTTTAAATCCTCAATCTCTTTTAATAATCGATTGATATGTTTTTTGTGTCGATTTTCTTTTAAGTCGGCCCAATCGTCAACCCATCTACGCCTTGATGTACCGCAATTTTGACAAACTTCTAAGTATTCTACTGGTATTGATTTTGGTCCATTCGAATATATTTTCGTATTTTTATGAAAACATTCTTTGTTATTTTGTTTATGATTCGAATCCATTTTTTATTTCCCTCCTCTATTGATCAAATCATATTGGCCTAATGGAAATTTAAATTCACGAATACCTTTATTTTTTAAATATTCATTAGGCCAGGCATAGCAACTTTTACACCTAAAACCGATTTTTCTTAAAACTACTAAACAAATAAGGTTTAACAAGCCATAATCCTTATAATAAAAATGATAAAAATCTACAAATTCTTTAAAATTACTAAGTTTTTTTATCATTTTTGTTATATATTTCCGATTACCCTGAAGAAATCGTGGTAAATTGACAGATCTTTCTGTAATATTTCTAACATAATTTTGTCCGTAATCATTACCATTCTTATAAATCCAATCAGTAAGAAGTTTTAAATCCTTTAAAGCAATCTGAGCTCTGTCGAAAGCAAGGTTTTCACAATGTTTTTGAAAATCCTCATTATAGTATAATTCAATTATTAATTTTTTTTCTTCCATGTTTTCCTCTTAACATTCTTTGTTATTTTGTTTAGGATTCGAATCCATTTTTTATTTCCTCAATTATTTCTAAAAGCCTATTAGATCTTTCAGTCCTTCTAATAAATTCTGACATGTTTCCTCTGCTTTGAAACAAACAATTATCACACTCAACATTATAAGACTCACAAAAAACGTTATCTATTCTTTTGCACATAATTTCCAAACTCTCTTCACTATTTAAAAAGTGTTTCAACAAATTTAACGATGATTTTATTATTTGATTTTCCATAATTTCCCTTTTTTGTGTATCAAAAATTTTCAATAATTCAGTAGGGAAAAACCCGGCAACTACATATTCCCCATTAATATTTTTATCAAAAATATCTATTAATTCTTTTTCCCATTGTTTATTAACTTCAAAATTATAACCCGTTTTTATTTTTTTGGATGACAAATCCACATAATAAATTTTACCTTTATGTTTTTTGTTTTCTATTTTAAACAAACTATCATCCGTTTCCAATTTAATTAATTTAGCTTTAACAATTTTCATTTATTTTCCTATCTATTTCGATTTTTTAATAACAACATTTTCCATTCATTTTCTTTTCGAATTCTTTCTAAAGTTTGAGCTTCTTTAACTAAATAATAAAATTCACTTTGATTATAAATCAAAAATTTTCCATTATCATATTCAAGTCGATAAATATTTTTTTCAATATTCTTTATATCTTTTGAAGTTGATAAAGAAATTATGCACATAAAAACTATGATGAAAATAAAAGATACAAACACAATAATTAAATTTTTCCTTTTTAAAAAAACCATGATCAACAACCCTTTACTCGTAAAACTTTTAAAATAACCCATATTTGATTGCAATATGTAGGGGGATTTCTAATCTTTGGATTTCATCCGATTTATAATCAATGTAAGAAAAAATATGTTCTTTTGAAATCCATTTTTTGACAAAACCATTGGTCAAGAAAACCTCCTTATCCGTTTCCCTAAGGATAGTACAATTTCTAAATATCGTTTTCAAACCCATTTCTTTTTTCAAATTATTTAGATTTCCCATTGTAACCCCTTTCTAATTAGATGATTGGTTTATCTAAATCGATATCCAATTTTTGTTTTAAAACTTTTTGTAATCGTCTCAACTTTCTTAATCCTAATAAAATAAAAATTCATTTTTTAATCTCCCTTTAATTAAAATCCTTATTTGCTCGTTCAACTATTTCAACAAAATCTAACATGTTCTCCTTGATTACAAACAAGCAATCATCACAATTAATATCTTCACAAAGACCAAGACTGGAATCTATGTCCCGACATAAGTCCTGCCTAACTTTATCGTTATTCGAAAGTCTCTTCAATAATTTTAAACTCGATTCTAATACTCTACCTTTTAAAATTTTCTTTTCTTCTTTCCAGTTAACAATTTCCTTGTCTATTGATTGTTCTGTTTGATCCTTAGATTTATTTAAACTTTCCAATAAGTCCGGACTTGATTGTCTAAAATGAACTTCCTTTTTCATACCGCAATCCAAACAAACTCTTATGAAACTTATCTGTAAATTTTCCAATTCCTTTTCATCTAAATCTTTAATAAAATCATTTTCTTGTGGAGATTTTTTAAATGATTTTAAATATCTTTTTCTAACATGTTTACATTTCTTAATTTTGATTTTTTCTATCTCATTTGTAAATTCATCAAACTTATTTTTATAATCTTCTGCTATCTTACCTAAACCTAAAATTCTATAATCCTTGTGATCTATTGAATAACCACAATCTAAACAAATTTCTATTTCATTCATTAAACATAAAGAATATAAACTTTCCGGTATATCGAGTGTTCTTGTATTTTTGTGTTGACAAGATTCTTTAATCATTTTTATTTTTTAACCTTTTATTTTGATCGAAATCTGTTTTAATTAACTTCCAGTAAGTCCGAACAAACCTCCATAATTGAAGTCCATCAACTTCAAAATAAGTTTTATCTACATTTAAAGAATCACATAATTTATTCACACCTAAATCATATATTCTTTTCCGATCCTCAATACATTGAATCTCAACCTCTTCAAACTCAATAGAAACAAGTTCGTGACAATTTGAATATATTTTAAAACCTGTAATTTTATATTTCATTTTTTAACCTTTATTTTTCTTTTAAAAGTTTGAGATATTATACAACCAACAGAACCAGCCGACACTATTGTAGTACTGTTATGAAAACTCCAACCTTCCTTTAATTTTTCATTAACAACATCAATAAACCATTGATCATTTCCTTTAGTAACATGCAGTTTAATGTAATCATATTCAAAAATTTCTTTTGTCATTTTTAACCTTTCAAAAAAAGTAAAATCTACATGCCCAAAAAGCTCTTGTATTTATAGTTTAAACAACCTCTTAACTTTTTCGACTAACCAATGATTTTTATGTAATTTTTCTTTAATATTTTTTAAGGTATCTTGTTGACGGTGCTCTTGATTCTTTTTTAAAAGCATTTTTTGATAAGCTTCCCTTGCCAGGATAACAAGCAAAGAATTTAAATAACCTATAGAAAGTTTCCCGTATCCATTTATATTTAAAAATAAACGAATAGGATCTTTAATATTTTCAAATTCTTCATTACTGATTATCTCCTCACAAAACAGGTCACTTAAAGGGCCGGAATAGTCCGATCCGTCTTTTGATCTTACGTAAAACTCTATTTCTGTTGATCCGAAAAACTCTCTTGACTTAGTTCTACCCACCAACCTTTCAATTGAAAAAACCAAATTTTCAACTTCAATTGCTTTGTCAAACTCTGTTAAAGATTTTTCCTTATCTCTTTTTTCCATGATATTCCCCATGAAATTCCCCGTGTATTTATAGTTTAATCATTAGTTTATCGTTTTTAAGATTTTTTCCATTATCGTTTTGTAATAGGGTATAAATAAACTTTTTGGATCAAGAAGTTTATTTCTTTTAAGTGTAGAATAGCCACATTCATCACAAAGCTCAATCTCCTCTAAATGAATCGATGAAACATCCTGGGTATGAGAGTTAGAGTCTTCTTGAAATAAGCTGTTCTCAATCATTCTGAAGCTTTTCAAGAGAGTTTTTGTCTTATGTTGGCATTTCACTTGTTTGGGATTCATTTTTATTTCCATCTCCTTCAATTGTTATTTTAGGGTTACCTTTAATGGTTTGAGCCAGCATAGCATAAGCTTTGAGCATTTCTTTTGCTTCCTGATCCGGGTCTTTACCACCATTGTCAGCTCTTAAGATTTTTTCTTTAATTAAATCAATGTTGTATGTTTCAGGGTCCATCCTTTCAAGTAACCAAATAAGTGTTTTTGTTTCGACTTTAGAAATTTTGGTTTCTTCTTTTTCAATGACCTTATCATCACTGTCTTTTTTAATTCTGTTCTTTCGTTCAACATAGCCTAAACCCCTACGGATCAACTCTCTCCTTACATTTTCTTCAAAAGTTCTACGTGCTTCCATTAGTCGATAATAGAATGCTAAATAAGGTCCTTTCTCGCCGTCCAAATCCAAGTCATTATCTGTTATGGCTTTTTTGGCCGTAGAAAGCCATTTATTAAAAGTAGATTCACCAACACTTACCCCTTTTGAAATTTTAACATTTGAAAAACCTAGACTTGCTAACTCCTCGATTTTCTTCATTCTTTCCTCATCTAACTTATAACTACCCCCACCAACTCCTAACTCATTAATCCGTAATTTAGAAGTCCTTTCCCTTAAAACAAAGTCCTTCCTGATTTCAATAGCTTTTTTAATTTTATCCAAACCAAAAAGTTCTAAACATTTTTGTTGGTTCCCATGATACCCCGCCAACATGTAAGCAGCATACATTGAATGTTCGCAATCTGGCATTGAACAATAAATCTCTATTAGATTAATTTGCTTATTATTTGGATATCCAATTTTTGGACCTCTTTTATTTTTTGAAGTTTTTGAGGCTTTAATCAAAATTTTTTTGTCTGTGGGTTTTTGATTAATTTTCAAATCTAAATTTTTCTTTAAGGTTTTTATTGACGGATTTTTCAATTTTCGTAAATTTGTTGTTATTTTTTTTCTTATCATAATGTCCCTGTTTAATTATCAATCCTTGTTTATTTTAAAAATATTTCTGTTCCTTTGTTTTTTTCTATCTAAAAAATTAAATATAATAAATTTTTCAAAAAAAATAAAGGATTAAATTACTTAAAATAATCAATAGCTTAAAATAAAAACAAAGTGTAATTTTTATTTTAACAATAAAACTTGACACGGAAAAAAGTTTCTGTTAATTTGTTTTTACTTTTGAATAATTTAACAAATTTTCAACAGTAAGGCGATTCCTTTTTTTGTAAATGGATAATAAGTCCGGTAATGATATGGTTTTGGTGGAATACCATATAGTAAGGTTAAAGTTTTGTTATGGTAAAGTCCAATAAAGTATTGTAAAGTATTATATGATCTTGGTGGAGTAAAGTAGGATTGGGTTTTGTATCGGTAAAGGTGTAGTGCAGTAAGGTAGGATTGAAGTTTAGTATTGGTAAAGTCCAATAAAGTCCAATAGAGTAATGGTATGGTGCCGTTCTGTTCAGTATTGTCCATGTTCTGTTAAATAATTTATTTTAGTAGTGGTGTCGTGTGCAATGAAATGAATGAAGGTAGGATGAAGTTGAATTTTATATTAAATTGATTAATAGTGTTGTTGTGTTAGATACCGTAGTGTTCGATTTAAGTGAGGTCCAATATCGTTTCGTAAAAATTTAATTCTATAATGTGGTTTTGATATATTAGTTTAATAATGCCATGTATCGTTAAATAGAGGTCTTGTGAAATAAGAGTCAAGTTGCGTATAGTAAGGTTTTAGTAAGGTAAGATCACGTAAAATATTGTTTGGGTTAAATATAATTAAGTCCGGTACCGTTTAAGTCAAGTAAAATAAAGTGTTGAAATAGTATAATATCGTCAAGTAAAGTTTTGGTTAAGTTATGTACCCTTATTTGTTCCATTAAAATTATTGTATCAGTTTAGTACCATTAAATAATGTGAAATTATTTAATATCGCAAAGTAGGAGTTTAGTTATACATAGTGTGATTATGCTCCATATAGTACAGGTTAAGTAAAGTTAAGTTTTGTTACAGTCTAGTAGAGTATAGTATTATAACATAATATAACAGTCATAGTATAGTTATGTCTTGTGTAATAATGGTGAAGTCTATTAAAGTTAGGTATAGTGTAGGTATAGTAAAATCAAGTAATGTTTTGTTACGATAAAGTTATGTATGGTTTCGGTAAAGTAGGATATTAGTATAATTTTGTAAAGTAGGATATTAGTATAATTTTGTAAAGTTACATCAGGTATTAGTATAAGTGGTTAAATAAAGGTAGAGTTAGGTCCAGTTGAGTTAGAGTAAGGTGCTCTATTATAAAGTTTTATTGCGTAATGGTATGATGATGTTTGGTAGTATGGAGTAACGGTATAATAATATTTGGTATAATAAAAGTATAGTCAAGTGAGGTGAAGTCAAGTAAAGTGAAATTTTATATAATAAAGGTGAAGTCAAGCGAGGTTATGTAAAATAACGGTACGATGCAGTAAAGTAAGATACAATAGCGGTCAGGCTAAGTGAAGTAAAGTAGGATAGAGGTTAAGTTAAGTTGAGTTGAGTTAAGTAACATAAAGTAAGATACAATAGCGGTTAAGTCAAAGTGGAGTAAAGTAGAGTACTGTACTATTAAATAAAGGTCAAGTAAGACAAGGTAATGTGGGATATTAGTTAGGTAGAATTATATAAAGTTAAGTTATGTGGGATATTAGTAAAGTGCAATATTATAAAGTTATGTCGAAGCCATGTAAAGTCTTGTAAAATAATGTAGCAGTAAGGTGTTGTACTGTCCCATATTATAAAAGTTATGCATAATATAGTAGGATTAAGTAAAAGTGAGGTAAAATGTAGGAAAGTAGTGTAGAGGTAAAATGCAGTAAGGTTTCATAAAAGTTATATGATAATTAAAATAGTATAGTTCTACAAAGTAAATGTAAAGTGTGATTTAGTAAGGTCTTGGAAAAGGACCACGTATTTTTGATAAAAATATCTTAATAATTTTAAAAAGGAATAAAATGACTAAAAAATTCAAAACGGAAAAAATTGAAGAGGAAAAAATTGAAGAGGAAGAAATAATGGTACTCGGATTTGATTACTATGAAGTTAAATTCAAATTAACAAGAGAATTTTTAGGAACTTGTTCTGAGGCGTCAATTTGGGACGACCATATTTTACAAAAAGCGAAGAAAATGATTCAACAATCCAATGCCATGGGGAAAAAAGTAACAAAAGCCTTTGACAAATATAAAGGTGATGAAATTCTTGAAGAAAAAAATATTGCAGAAATTCAAGGAATCATAACGACTTTTTCAGGTCTTGTTGGAAAACCAATAGACAAAATGCCTGATAACATGGTTGATTTATTATTGTTATCCGAAACAATTGAAGAGGAATTTCAAGAAGCTGTTAAGCGGGGAGAACAGCAAAAAACATCCGTATTTATGCGAAAACCATTAAAAAATGGGAAAAGTCATGCAATAATTAGTACTCACATGATCTTAGGAAATTTCAAAGCTAATACAAAAGTTAGAACAAACAACGGTGATAAGTCTATTCTACCGACTAAAGTATCCGTTGGTGAGGTCTTCTCACTAGATGTTAAGCCGGTAGAGGAATTCATGACCCCTGACAATGACATTATGATGAAAAAAGATGTAAAGAAGGATACGCAAGAAAAAAGGGATTTGTGTATTCGGCCTATTCGTTTCAATTACAAAGGAAAAGAAACAACAGCAATCTCAATATCCGAAAGGTTACCAATCGGTACTGAATTTGGATGTACTCTTAGAGTCAGAAAGAAAAGTCCGATTACAGAACAAAAACTTAGAACCTTATTAGATATGGGAAAAAATCAAGGATTCGGGGCAAATCGTGGCTCTGGAAATTATGGTGCATACAACTACAAATTAAAAAAACTAAAGAAATTTGTTGAACCAACATTCAAAGGATGGAGTTAAATTAACAATTTCGATCATTCCAATTAATAGTAAAGTAAAGTGTAGTCATGTTTGGCAATGATCGAAATTGTTGTGCAATAGTATAGTAAAGTTTAATTAATTTTTGTAATGGTAAGATGTAGTAAAGTAACGTGATATGGAGTTGAGGAATAGTATAGTAAAATATATTGAAATATTAGTTGAATATCGTGTAGTTAAATATGGGTATTGCATAGTCATGTATAATAATGTTACAGCAAAATTGTGTATAATAACGTATTAGTAAAGTTAGGTAAAGTTTAGTTAAATAAGAGTAAAATATAGTAGCATTTAGTTAGGTAATGGTGATATATAGCGAAGTAGAGTGTGGTTATGGTGAAGTACAATGTGGTTAGGTAATGGTGATATATAGCGAAGTAGAGTGTGGTTATGGTTGAGTAGAGTGTGGTGTGGTTATGGTTGAGTAGAGTGTGATTAGGTAATGGTGTAATATAGCCCTGTATAGTTAGGTCATAATAAAGTTTGTTATTAGTAAGATAAAGCAACGTCCTGTAAAATAATGTTAAGGTGAAGTGATGTAAAATAACATATTGTTTTGTTGGGTAAAATAAAGGTGTAATAGTCAAGTAAAGTGGTATGGTATGTTGTGGGGTAAGGTACAGGTAAGGTGGTATGGTATGTTGTGGGGTAAAGTACAGGTAAAGTGGGATGGAATGTTGTATGGTGGGGTAAAGTACAGGTAAGGTGGTATGGCATATTGTGGGGTAAAGTACAGGTAGAATAAAATAAAATAAAGTAATGTTTTATAAAATACAGGTGTAGTAAAGTAGAATGACGTAGGGTGTGATTAAGTATGATATTAGTGAACTTATGTAAAGTGATATAAAATAATGGATAGTGTAAGTCAAATAGAGTGACGGAAAGTGAAATAATGTAGCGCATAAGTGAAATTATGTAAGGTGTAATAATATAATATATAGGTAAAGTTAAGTATCATATAGTTATGCAAAGT
>PJEL010000902.1_pt1 | contig 32838 bp, 31 predicted proteins | sample 1853271 | NCBI WGS metagenome assembly PJEL01 (sample SAMN08108733, study PRJNA415343) | Invertebrate metagenome, whole genome shotgun sequencing project. | host: Globobulimina | place: Sweden: Gullmar Fjord | collected 2015-08 | reverse complement strand
TCCTAGAAAAAAAGATAAAAAAATCCCAAAATTGATAAAAAATATATATAAAGATGATTCATTATTTGATTTTGAACAAATAAATAAATTGAATGAGGTTATATGTAAAACTACAGTAGTTTTTGCTGGATACCCAAATACAAAAGCAAAAAATAGAAATAATCAATATTCTTGTGAAATAGTATATTATCATTCAAGAAGGCTTTTAGAAGAGGAATATATTAAGTATAATTATTCAAAAGAATTAAATATATTAGGTGAATTTGGAAAGTTTGGTTCAATGAATAAAGAGTTTAGAGATTATAATGCTCCAAAGCCTCAGGGTATTAGTGGTGGAGGTATTTATAGGATTATTAAAACTAGTTATGGTTTCGATAGATTATTAATAGGAATAGGACATACATATAAAAAAAATGAGCATCTATTTATAGGAACAAGTATAGTTTTTTGCATAAATATGATTATAAAAATCCTTAATGAAAAGTAATATATAAAGAATAAATCTTATAATGAACAGTACCAGGGGAGTGATTAATTCCCCTTTTTATTAATATAATTTAGTTGCTAGAACCAAACATATTAAAAGTAGTACTGTTAACTTAAAATACATGCTATCCCTTTTTCTTAGCACTCCCACCCAACACTACCCACGGGCTAAAAAAAAAGGCAAGAGGTAAAACCTCTTGCCTTCGGTGCTATTTTTTCAAGTAATCACTCTTGATAGAATAGACATGTATTTAAGTTAGGGTAATTTTATCAAAATTATATAAAATTGTCAATACATGACTTTTATTATTATTTTTATAAATGTAGAAAAAAAGTAAAACTTCAATATAATCATCACAACTAATAAAATATCTAAATCAGGAGAGAAGTTTGAGAAATATATTTATTATTGGACTTGTAGTTATTGCTATGGGCTATATGGTTTCAATCATGATAGGGAAATACAATACTATTATTGAAGAAGATAAAAACAAAAAAGCATTACAGCAAAAACAAAAATAAAAAAAGCTGAAATTCCTCAGCTTCTTTTAGAACTTATATATAAACTCATTTTTTGAGTAACCATGCACTGAATCATGTGCTTTAATAATCACACTATCTAATCCTTTTGGTATTTTCACTCCACTTAGACTTCTTGTAAAAGGTTGTTCATCTACATGTGGATGATGAAGTATTCTTTTTGCTATTAGTTTATTATTTGGTGTGTAGACTTCCCATTTATCTGCAAAATGTTTCCATCCTGTATCTTTATGATTTAATGTTACGTTAAAAGTGCATATATTGCTTACAGAGCAATTTGCCTTTACTTTTATGATTTGTACTTCATTTGCAAGAAGATTGTTTGTTGAAGCTAACAGAGCTAGTAAAACTAATGTTTTTAATTTCATAAAATTCCTTTTTAGATGAAGTGTATATTTTTATTATTTAGGGAGTGTTTAGAATTCATCTTTATTATAAAACTCATTTACACCATTAAAGCCTTCTAAGAAATATAAGAAAAAAGTTACATTAGCTATTTCTTCTTCACTTATTTTACCTTTCATACTTGGCATTGTTTTAAAGTGTCTTATAACACCTTCTAAGCATATTGTTTTACTTCTATCAGGTTCGTATAAATAATCTGTAACAAAATCAATATCTTCTTCTATTTGGAACTCTATATCATCTTTTGAACCTATTTGGCTTTTTAATCTAAATGATAGTTCATTTCCTGTTGGAGCTTTTAAATTTAGTAGTTTATTTTCTTCATAAAGAAAGTTTTTCATCAAGAGCTGGATATCCATATACTTTTCATGACATGAGTTACATTTGCTATCAAAAATCTTTTCTCCAACTTTATATCTCTTTTCATCAAATTCAGAAGGAGGAGAAGCAAATATAGTAGTGATAAAGGCAATTAGTAAAATCATAGTTTTCATAGTAAGTCCTTTTATAAATTTTAGCATAAAAATAACTTCTTTTGATATTAATTGTTTTAATCACGAGTAAATCGCTATATTATGAAGTCAAAAGGAACATAAGCCTAAAATAGATTTTTATAAATATTAAAGGATTTTTTATGGATTTAAAGAAAGAAGTTAAAAGTTTTCTGGATACTCAGTTATCAGATTTCACGAATTTTAGGTATGACATTGAAGAAGATGGAGAGTTTTTATATGTAAACTTTGTAGAGATTTTAGGAGAACAAATGGAAAAAGAAGCATCGTTTAAAATTATTGCAGATGTTTTATATTATCACTCAACAACATTCGGATGGAAAGCTGTAACAAAAGCTTCAAATAACAAATTTTTCTGGATAGATATGAGCCAAAAATAATATTTTAAATGCTTTTTGTAATCATTTTGCAATCTAATACTTTTATAATGAAGCAATCATAAAAAAAAGGATTACAAATGTATACAAAAGAAAATGTCTTATTCACAACACTTTGTTATGGAATATACACTGTTAACGCATTTTTGTCTTATATGATTATCGTTTAAAACAGTATTTGAGAAAGTTCTTTTGAGCTTTCTCAATATACTGCAATTTTTATACTACTTCTTTTTCTTCTAAACTATTAATATATGTTTCAATAGATTGGGCAACTCGTTTTGAGAATGCTACTGCTTCAACAACAGTTCTAGCGCCTGTAACTACATCTCCTGATGCAAATACTCCTTCTCTTGTTGTTACACCATTTTCATCACTTTCTAATAAGCCGTTTTCACCAAGACTTAATCCACTATTATTTTTAACAATTAAATCTCTAGCTGTTTGGCTAATTGCAACTAAAATAGAATCTGCTTCTTCAAAACCTTCTGTTTTATCTTCATTTGTATTTATGTATTTAATTCCAGTTTCTGTAAATTCTAAAGGAGATTTAAATAAGTTAAATTTTACGCCATCAATTTTTGCATGATCAATTTCCATTTTTTCAGCAGGCATATCTTCTTCTGATTTTCGATACATGATTGATACATCCATCGCTCCATTTCTGATTACTGTTCTTGCTACATCCATTGCAACATTTCCCGCACCTACAACTACAACCTTTTTTCCTAAGTCATAAGCTTTTGGTGTTTTTAAATAATCAATTGCAAAATGAACATTTCCTAAACTTTCACCTTTGATATTAAGTTTTTTAGGTTTCCAAACACCTGTTCCTATAAATATTGCATGAAATCCATCTCTTTGTAAATCACATAAAGTAATATTTTTCCCAATCATAATATTTTTTCTAATTTTTACACCAGTTTTAACAAGATTTTCTTCGATTTGGTCTAAAATTGTTTTATCAAGTCTAAAATCTGGAATACCATATCTTAGAACTCCTCCAATTTTGTCATTCCCTTCGTACATTGTCACACCATAACCTTTTAATGACATCATCATTGCTAAACTAATTCCTGCTGGTCCTGAACCAATTATTGCAATATTTTTTCCGTTATGTTCTGGCTTATTAAATTCTTTATAGTTCATATAAAAAGTAGAAATATAATTTTCTATACCTCCTACATTTACAGGGGTATGTTTTTTATTTAAAATACAATGCCCTTCGCAGTGTTTTTCATGAGGGCAAACAAGTGAACATATTATTGATAATGGGTTATTATCAAAAACTTTTTTTCCTGCTTCTTTAATATCTCCTGCTAAAAATAATCGAATCATTTCAGCAATAGGCGTATTTACAGGGCAACCCTTCTGACATTTAGGCTTTTTACAATCTAAACAAGTTTGTGCAGAGTTAATAATATGTTGCATTTGATTTACCTTTTAAATAAAATAAAATTTTATATAATTATACCAAAATTAATATTCTTAAATTATTTAACAAAATGGTTAATAATCGCAATGAAAAAGATATAATATAATTATTATAAATAAAGGGCTATTGATGTTATTGGGAAAGAGAGTTATTTTTTTATTATTTATGCTAGTTTCGTTAATTATTTATACGCTTAATTCGTTTGATTATAATCAAATTTTAGCAAAAGATATGACAAAAACAGAATCTTTACCTATTGAAAATAAGATTGAATCATTTATTGCCAAACTCAATGAAGTTAAAGGCAAAATATTAGTAAGCCTAGATAATCAAAAAACAGAAGATAAATCTTCAAAAACTCCTAAAGATGTTCTAATAGTAAAAGAAACAGAAGTGAAAGAAGAACCTTCTATTATAAAACTTGAAAAAGAGGAAGTTATTCTTCAAAAAACTGATGAAACTAAAATAATTGAAAAAAAAGCTATTGAAGCTGTTGAAGTTCCTAAAGTTGAAGAAATCAAAGAAGTTGTTGAGATAGTACCTAATACTTCAAAAATAGTTCAAAAAGAAATAAATACTATCTTAGAAAAAAACAAGATAATATTTAAAAGAAGAAGTACAACTATTACAAAAGAATCAATATTGATTGTAAAAAAGATTGCAACTATATTAAATGAAAATGAGAATTTTAAAGTAGAAGTTGCTGGTCATACTGATTCAAGAGGTAAATCTTCATTAAATAAGAAGTTATCTCAATTACGTGCTAATAGTGTAAGAAAAGCTTTAATTTATTATGGTGTAAATAAAGATAGATTAAAAGCAGTTGGTTATGGTGAAGAGTCACCACTTGTAAAAGATGATAAAAATGGCTTATCTATGGTAAATAGAAGAGTAGAATTTAATATTGTAGGAGAATAGGATGGTAGAAGTAGCTTCTCTAATTATTGCTAATTTATTAATAGCAGCAGTAATTGGATTTTTAATAGGATATTTTGTAGGTAAGATTAGTGATAATAGATACTCCTCTTTTTTAAATAATAGAGATATTGTTAAAAATAAAAAAGACTCTACAACATTAAATCCTGTATTCAAGAAGAATTCTGGTGTATATAATAAACCATTAATCCTAAGTGCTCCAAGATTTTTGAAAAAAGATGATTTAACAAAAGTTAAAAGTATCGATGTAGATATTGAAAAACTATTAAATGATATGGGAATTTTCCATTATGATCAAATATCAAAATGGTCAAATAAAAATTGTGATTGGGCTGATGAATTACTTTGTTTACCAGGTTACTCAAGAGATAATAACTGGATTAGCCAAACTAAAGTATTAGAAATGGGTCAAGAAACTGCATATAGTCAAAAACTAATAGATGAAAAAGAAGCTTTAGAAAATACTGATATTGATAAAGAAGAAGATGAATCTATTGTTCAAACTGGTTCAGAAGAGTCTACACCTAAACCAGAAAATGTTTCTTAATTCCAAGAGGAAATAAGAAACTATTTTTTTACACGTTAACTTTTTTTAGCTTTCTGATAATACTTGCAATTTCTTGTGAGTATTTTCTTGCTCTTTTACTGTTATATTTCCAGCCACCATTGTAACTTCCCCAAACTTTTTTCCAATCATTCTTATGAACTTTTTTCCAATAGTTTAATTCAGCAATAGCATTTTTAGTTGCAAATTTGAAATCTGTAACTAATCTCATTGCATATTTATTTCTATTCCATGATGTATTTTTAGCTTTATGTCTTGATATAACAGATCTTATATTTGCTTGATATAATCCATAATCTTTACTATCAACGTTTACTAAGAACTTCCCTATTGATGATTCTTTAACAGCAATAGCCATAAGTGAGTAACTTAGACCATATTTTTTACCTTGCTTTTTTATTTCTTTTAGCATTGTAATATCTTTTGCAGATAATCTATTTGCATTAAAATTTGATGCAAAAATATTAGTGATAAATAGTAAAACTAGTAAAATAATTTTTATATTCAAAAAGATCCCCTTTGATTTTTCTTAAATTAAGGTTAGGATTATATAAAAAAAACGTTTTTTTGTCAAATTTTTCTTAAATTTTATTGATTTTTAATATTTTATTCACTAGTAAATTATTAGTCGTCTTGATTGTAATGTATAAATAAATTATGATATTTAAATAATTAACACTTGTAAAAAATCATTTTTTTTCTCATTTTTTACATGAAATAACCAATAAATACAGCTTAATATGATATTATATTCAACAAATAATAAAAATCAATAGGATATTAGAATTTGAATAGTTTACAAACAAAAGTTTCCCTCTCTTTAATACTTATATTTTTTGGCCTACTAATTGCAATTTTTACTTACTTTATTAATAATCATTTTCTAAATAAATCAATTAATGAAAAAGTTAATGTTTTAGCATTAAATGAAATAAATAAAAAAGAAATTGAGTTTTCAAATTTTATAAAAAACAAATCAAAATACTTAAATATTTTAAAAGAAAGTACTATTTTTAATAGATATTTAGAAGATAAAAATGCAACATCGAATGAATTTGATACTAAAGATTTATTTAGAGTACTTTTTGAATCTGATAAAAGTTTGATGCAACTTAGATTTATTGATAAAAATGGTTTTGAAAATATTAGAATTTTTAGAGATAAAAATTCAAAGATTGAGAAGTTTACTTTAAAAGAAGATTTACAAAATAAAAATGATAGGTATTACTTTAAAGAAACAAAACAAATGCCACAGAATAATATCTGGGTTTCATCTTTAGATTTAAATGTAGAAAATGACAAAATTGAAATGCCACTTCGTCCTACTCTTAGATTGTCAACTCCTATTTATGTAAACAATAGCTTTGAGGGAATTTTAATTATTAATATTGATACTAAAGAATTTTTATATTCAATTATAAGTTCTGATATTTTTAAAATATCAATTATTGATAATAATGGTAACTTTATCATTGGGCAAAAAAATACTTTTAATTCAAGTATAGATTTAAGTTGGAGTAAGTATTTAAATAAAGATATTAATTTTAATAGATATTTACCTCTTTTATCAAATGAAATCCTAAAAAATGAATCTTATATAAGTGATGAAGTATTTTCAAAAAATATTAGTACTAGTGTTTTACTTCCTGAGGGTTTGATTTTAGTTCTTGAACCAATTATTCAAAAAGTGGATACTTTAAATAGTGATAAAGATGGATATTTAATTTACGAATCACTTATCATTTTATTAATCTCTATTCCTTTAGCTTTCTTTTTAGGAAGTATTCCTTCTAATATGATAACTAAGTTAATAAAAGCAAATCAAAGAGTTGAAGATTCTGATTTTGCATTAGAACAGTATAAAAATGCTATGGATGAAAGTAATATTGTTTCTAAGTCAGATCTAAATGGAAATATTACTTATGTAAATGATAAGTTCTGTGAAATATCTTTATATGATAGAGAAGAAGTTATGGGTAAATCTCATAATATATTAAGAGGTGAGAATTCAAAAGGTAAATTTGAAGAGTTATGGAAAGTTATTCAAAATAAAGGAACATGGAAAGGTATCCTTGTTAATAAAAAGAAAAATGGTGACCTTTATCATGTAAATATTACTATCTTACCAATCTTAGATAAAAAAGGTAATATTGTTGAATACATAGCTATTCGTCATGATGTTACAGAATTAGTTGAAAAAACAAAAGTTCTTGAAAAGATTTTAAGAGAAGATTACCTTACTAAAGAAGGAAATAGATTTAAATTATTAGAAGATATTAAAAAAGCAAAAAGACCTTATTTTGCGATACTTAATATTAATAGTTTTAGTCAAATTAATGATTTCTATGGTCATGTTGTTGGAGATAGAATATTAAAACTTATAAGTAAAAGAATAAAAAATCTATTGAAGTCTGAGAGATATTCTTTTTATAGATTACATTCTGATGAATTTGCTATTTTATCAGATAGAGATACTAAAGAAAACTTTGTTGAGTGTATTACTGCTATTTCAAATGATTTATCATCTCATCCTTTCTTAATTGCAAAAAAAGAAATTTTTGTGAAAATGTCAGTTAGTATTTCTTATGAAGATAAAAGGAATTTAATTACAAGCGCAGGAATAGTTAAAAAATTATCAAGATCAAGACAAGAAATTGTTGTTTATGATAAATCTTTAAATCTAGAAAAAGTATATGAAAAGAATATTGAGTGGACATTTAAAATTAAAAAAGCTTTAGAAGAAGATAGATTTGTTCCTTTTTATCAACCCATTTACAATATGAAAACTAATAAAATTGAGAAGTATGAATGTTTAATTAGATTAATGGATGAAAATGATGTAGCTATTTCTCCTTATTTCTTTTTAGATATTGCAAAAAAATCAAAACAGTATTTACAATTAACTAAAAAAGTAATTGAAGTTTCATTTGAATATTTTAAAGACATAGATAAAGAGTTTTCTATTAACTTAACTTTAGAAGATATTACTTCAAAAAGTTTATCTAGTTTTATTATTGAACAGTTAAAAAAATACAATAATGCACATAAAGTTGTATTTGAACTTGTTGAATCAGAAGGTATAAACAATTTTGATGAAGTAAATAGTTTTATTGATAAAGTAAAAGATTTAGGTTGTAGAATTGCAATTGATGATTTTGGTACAGGATATTCTAATTTTGAGTATTTAATAAAACTAAATGTTTCTTATATCAAAATTGATGGTTCTATGATAAAAGATATTCTAATAAATAAAAATTCAGAAGAAATTGTTAAAACTATTGTTGATTTTGCAAAAAGACAAGGTTTTAAAACTATTGCTGAGTTTGTATCAAATGAAGACATCTTTAATAAGATGAAAGAGTTAGATATAGATTACTCACAAGGTTACTATATTGATGAACCAAGAGCTACTATTTCTATATAAATAAGAGATTAATTTAATCTCTTATTTTAGATTCCAATATTTATATATTTTCTAACTTTTTTAATTTCTTCTAAATCTACTTCTTGAGATAAAATTTCTTTATTATCATCTCTATAAACATTTCCAAAAGGTGAAATAACTCCACTACCTTTTGCCATATTCTCATCTGCACTATTACATGCTATTACAAAACATTGATTTATTAAAGCAAGTGATTTAGAAATAGTTTCATAATGATCTTTTCTTTTTAATCCCCACATTGCAGGATTTAAAATAACATCTGCACCTAATACTTTTTGCCAAAGTTTTGGGAATCTTAATTCAAAACAAATAAGTGTTGCGATTTTTAAGCCATTTATTTCTATGATTTTTATATCTTCAATATCTCCTGCTTGAAAATGTTCTAGTTCATTTCCTAATGGAAATAGTTGAACTTTTGATTGAGTATGAATAGTTTCTTGATTATTGAACATATAAAGAGTATTAAAAAACTTCTCATCTTTTTTCATGACAAATGTTAAAGCAATAGTTTTATTAATAGATAGTTGTTTAATCTCTTCTATAGCATTTAAAGCAAAGTGTGAAGCTTCTTCCATTCTCTCATAACAAAAGCCCGTAAGAGCAAGTTCTGGTGTTAAAATGACTGAATTATCTTCACATTGTAAAATTAATTTTTTTAAATAGTCTAAATTTTCTTTAAAGTTTTCACTTGTTTTTATTTGTAGTGATATTAAGTTCATCTTTTGCCTTTTGTATTAAATTTTTACAAGCTTTTTGATATGTCATTGCTGTTGCTTGTGAAGATGCTTCATATTTTGTAACTAATAATGCATTTGTATTTGATGCACGAATTAAAGCCCATCCATTTTCAAATATTATTCTTATTCCATCAACTTCAATAATTTCTTTGATAATTGGAAAACCTCTTTGTGTTGTAGAGATTAATTCTTTTATTTTTTTCATTAAAGGAAATTTATATTCTTCTTCTATTTGTATTTCTATATTTTCACTGGTATAAATTTTTGGAAGTTTATTTATCTCTTTATCTAAATCCATGCCATTATAAATAAGTTCTAAAACTCTTAGTGTTGCATATATAGCATCATCATATCCATAATATCTATCATTAAAAAAGATATGTCCAGAAACTTCAGCTGCTAAATCAGCATTTAATTCTTTTAGTTTAAGTCTTAAATTTGAATATCCTGTTTTATCCATTATAGTAGTACCATGAGTGTTAATCTCATCAAATACATTTTGAGAATATGTCACTTCTCCAATAATTACAGGGTTCTTCATAGTTTTTGAAAATAGTAAAGCTAAAATGTCGCCTTTAATATTATGCTCTTGTGTTAAGACAGCAATTCTATCAGCATCTCCATCATAAGCAAAACCATAATTACAATCATCTACTAATAAATTTTTTAAATCCTCTAAGTTCTTTTCATTACTTGGGTCTGGATGATGATTTGGGAAATTCCCATCAGGTTTAGTATATAAAGCTTTATACTCTAAATTTAAAGCATTCAATATATCTGTAATAACAGTATCGGCAACTCCATTTCCACAATCAATTACAAACTTAGTTTTTAAGTTCTTTAAATGAGAAAATTGATTTGTCATATATTTGATATATAAAGATTTTGCATCTACTTCTATAAAATTATGATTATCTTTGATTTTTATATCTTGATTTTCTTTTATAGTCTTATATAAAGTGATTAAGTCATCTGCAAAATATGGGTCATTGTTTATAGTAGTTTTAAAACCATTATATTGTTTTGCATTATGGCTACCTGTAATCATAACAGATGCATTTGGTTTAATTTTTTTAGTATCTATATCAAAGTTTTGATATGAAGCAAAGTAGTTAACACCAGTTGCAACTAGACCTATGTTTAATACAATACATCCAGATTCATTTAATCCTGAGATTAGTGCTTTAAATAACATTTGTGAGTGTGTTCTAATATCAAAACCAATTACTACATATGGTTTTTGTATTGTTCTTTTTTTTATTTCTAAACCTAGGAAATATCCAATTAGTTTAGTATTTTCTTTGTTTAACTCTTTATTTACAATACCTCTTATATCGTATTGTCTAAATATAGCTTTGTTTATCAATTTACTTCTTTATTATAATTTTTGTAATTATAGTAGAAATTGATTATTTTCTAATTTAATTAAGAATTGTTTTTTATCATCTCCACCTGCATATATATTTGAAGAACCATCATTTCTAGTAATTCTATGACATGGAACTATAATATTTAACATATTCTGAGCACAAGGACTTTCTAAACCTTTTGAAGATTTTAATTCTGGTATTTTAGAAGCTAACTCATCAAGTGTAAAGGTTTTACCATAAGGAACTAACATTAACTCTTTCCATACTTTGACTTGAAATGATGTACCTACAAATTGCATAGGAAGTTCAAACGAAGTTCTTTGTTTTTTAAAGTATTCATCTAGTTGAGTTCTTAGCATATTAAAATATTCACTATTAGAAGGAATAACATCAGCATCAAAACTTTTTTTTATCATATCTATTTTTGCATCTATATTATAAGGTGTAAAATAACATAACATTACAATACCTTTTTTTGAAGCAGCTGCGAACATTTCTCCTATTGGAGTATTGATAGTTGTCGTTACGATAATCTCTTTTGATTTTGATTTGTATTCTCTCAAATTATAACCTTTGCCCATATTTAATAATCGGATTTTATCATAAAGAAAATTAGTTATAATATGTAATGTTAAAAAATTCAAATAAAAATATAAAAATACTATATGTCGAAGATGATGATATTGCACGTGAAAATGGTGTAGAATATTTAGAGAACTACTTTGATAATATATATGAAGCAAGCAATGCAATAGTTGCATTACAGTTATATGAGAAACATAAACCAGATATCATAATAACAGATATACAAATGCCTAAATTAAATGGTTTAGAGTTTGTACAAAGAATAAGAAAGAACGATGATAAAACACAAGTTATAGTTATAAGTGCATTTTCTGATAAAGACTACTTATTAAAAGCAATTGAGCTTAAGTTAGTGAAGTATCTAATAAAACCAGTAAATGAAAAAGACTTAGATGAAGCAATTGATTTATGTATTCATAGTCTGAAGAACGATATCTCAAATATAGTGCAATTAGATACAAATTCATACTTTGATATGTTTAATCAAACGCTTGTAATAAATGATGAGATAGTAAAACTAAGAGCTAAAGAAGTATTACTTTTAATTTTACTTATTAAAAATAGTAATAGGTATGTAACATATGAAGAAATAGAAAACTTTGTATGGCAAGATAGTGTTATGAGTAAGGATGCTTTAAAGACTGTTATTAAAAATACTAAATCAAAACTACCAAATGATCTTATATTAAACTTATCAGGTACAGGATATAAAATTAATGTATGATTTGAATACTATATTATCTTTTGGAATTACCTTTGGTATTTTGATGATGACTATAGTATATACATTTATTAGGTATATATATTCAAAAGAGATTATATATATATCTTATTCTTTAATGCAAATCTTTTCCTTATGTTTTATTGTTGTTTATAGCAAGTTATTTGATATAGCTATTATATATCAAGAGGGGAGTTTAATACTTGCTAGTTTATCTGCTGTTGTTTTTGCTATTGCTTTTTATGAAGGTAAATTTTTTCCTGTTATTTCTAATTATAAAGAACTAATTATAAATACGATTTTATTTAATATTGTAATTCTTACTGCTTTTTATCATTATTTACTTTTTGAATATTTACCTTATACAATTATATATGCCCTTTTATTTGTATCAGTAATATTTAATTTAAAACAAGGCTTTAAACCTACTATTGTTTATGTAATTGGTTGGTCTGTATTATGTTTTATTTTATTTGTTTTAAATTTTAAACAATACTATTTTGAACAAGGATATATGGATATTGTATTATTAGCTTTTGCAATAGAAGCAATACTATTTACAATGTCTGTATCTTCAAAATATAATAACTTACAAAAAGAACAAAAAAATTATGAGGAAATGTTGGTTCAACAATCAAAACTAGCAAAAAGTGGTGAAATGATAGGAAATATTACTCATCAATTTAGACAACCATTAAATAATCTGTCATATATACTAATGAATATAAAAAAACGATATGAAAATAAGAAATTAGATGAAAAGTATTTTAGTAAAAAAATAACTCAAGCAAATGAACAACTACAATTTTTATCAAGAACAATTGATGACTTTAAAGATTTTTATACTCCTTCAAAACAAAAAGAAGATTTTATTGTAAAAGAAGCAATACAAAATAGTATTACTGTATTAAGTGCTAACTTGAAGAAAAGAAATGTAGATTTACAATTTAAGTTTGCTACAAACGATGAGGTAAAAGTTTTTGGTATTAAAAATGAACTTTCTCAAGTAATTTTAGCAATTTTATCAAATGCAAATGATGCGCTAAAAGATATAGAAAATCCTTTGATTCTGTTAGATGTTGAATCAAGTGATGCTGAAGTTTTGATTTCTATAAAAGATAATGCAGGTGGAATTAAAAATAAAAACTTATCAAAAATATTTGAACCTTATTTCTCTACAAAAGAAGAAGGTTCTGGTATTGGATTATTTTTAGCAAAACAAATTATTGAAGAAAGTTTTGAAGGAAAACTAGAAGTTTCTAATAAAAATGATGGAGCATTATTTCGTATAGCAATTGAAAAATCATCTTAAATATAAGCTTAATTTATGATTTCTGATTAAATCAATTATTAAATGTTATTATAATAATGTTTATGATATTTTATTCTAAATAACTTTTTGGAGTAATAATGCATCGTTTTAGTGATATTAAAATTCGTCCTACTATTTTGATTGTCTTTTTTTTATTAATTGGACTAACAGCTTCTATTTCTTTAGGTATTCAGTACTATTTTTTTAAAGATATAGCTCATACTTCCACTATAGAAATTATAAATCAAACTTCTGAAAAAATGCAAGATAATGTTGAAAGATTTGATGAAGTGAGTCATGATATTATCTCTTTATTAGAGTTATCAAAAGGTATTGATGTTTATCCTCCTAAAAAAGAACAAGCTGATATTATAAATAAATTCACTACGGCAATAATGACAAAAGGTTTTATATATTCGCTGTATATAGGTTATATTGATGATAGTTTTTATGAAATAATTAATTTAAATATTGATGAAAAATTAAGAAAAAAATATAATGCTAGTGAAAATGAACGTTGGCTTATAGTAAAAATATTTGAAAAAGATGGTAAAAGAATAAAAGAAGAAGACTTTTTAGATACTGATTTAAAACTACTTAGAAGAAATACCAAAAATGTTACATATAGACCAACTCAGAGACCTTGGTATATAAAAGCAAATGATAATGATAAAAAGATAATTAAAACTGCACCATACTTGTTTTCAAATTTTGATTCTTATGGAATTACTTATGCTAAAAAGTTAAAAAATAATAAAGCTGTAATTGCTCTAGATATTTCTTTACAAAATTTTTCAAGTTTTTTACAGAAACAAGAAAAAATAAAAGGAAGTCAATTTTATTTATTTGGAGAAGACCATAGAGTTATAGCTTCTAATATTACAAGTAAGAATTATGATGAGAATTTAGATGATATATTAAGATTGTCATTAAATGAAGATGTTGATATGTTAGAAATTGCAGGTAGAGAATATTATTCATCAAGTATAAATATTAATTCAAATTCAGAATATAAAGGTTATTTGTCAATCTTTATTCCAGAAGATGAAATTATGAAACCTACTAATGAAAAAATCTTATTTGCATTAATTTTAAATATTTTTATAATGTCAGTAGTTTTACCTTTTATGTGGATTGCGACTAAATTTATTACCCAACCTATTCATGATTTAGAAATAGAAAATGAAAAAATAAGAAATAGAAAATTTGATGAAGTTAAACAAGTTAATACAAGAATTAATGAAATACATCACTTATCTAAATCTTTTGTTTCTATGTCGGCATCTATTAAAGAATATGAAGAATCACAAATAAAATTAATGGACTCAATTGTTGAAGTAATAGCAGGAGCAATTGATGCAAAATCTGAATATACAGGTGGGCATTGTAATAGAGTTCCAATTTTAACTTTAATGATGGCAAAAAAAGCATCAGATTGTAATAATGAAGTATTTAAAGACTTTGTTTTATCGAATGAAGATGAAGTAAGAGAAATCACTATTGCTGCATTATTACATGATTGTGGAAAAGTAAGTACTCCTGAATATGTAGTTGATAAAGCAACAAAACTTGAGACTATTTATAATAGAATTCATGAAGTAAGAACTAGATTTGAAGTTATATATAGAGATCTGATTATTCAGTCATACAAAAAAATAAATAATAATGAAGATAAAGAACTTGTTCACTTATGGCTTGAAAAAGAACAACAAAAATTAATAGAAGATTTTGAATTTGTTGCTAAAACAAATGTTGGTGGAGAATTTATGAATGAAGATTCTAAAAATAGAATCTTAGAAATTTCAAAAAGAGAATGGATAAGCCATTTTGATGATACGGTTGGTCTTTCAAGAGAAGAATTAATAAGAATGAAAACAAAAGAATCAAATATAGAATATGTTCTTGAAAATAAATATGAACACTTAATTCCTAGAACAAATTTTTCACAAGAAGAATATGAGAAACAAGGCTTTAAACTAGAAGTTCCAGAACATCTATATAATCTTGGTGAAATTTATAATCTTTGTGTTGAAAGAGGAACTTTAACAAAAGAAGAAAGATATAAAATCCAAGAACATATGATTTTATCAATTAAAATGTTAGAACAATTACCTTTCCCTAAACATTTAAAAAGAGTACCTGAATATGCAGGGGCTCATCATGAAACTTTGATTGGTACAGGATATCCAAGACAACTGACAAAAGAGAACATGTCTCTTCCTGCTAGAATGATGGCTATTGCAGATATATTTGAGGCACTTACAGCTTCGGATAGACCATATAAAGATGGAAAAAAATTATCAGAATCAATTAAAATATTAAGTTTTATGGTTAAAGATGAACATATTGATAAAGATATCTTTGAGTTATTCTTGACAAGTGGTGTTTATTTAGAATATGCAAAAGAACATTTAAATGCTAGTCAAATTGATGAAGTGGATGTTCAAAGTTATATAAGTTAGAAAAAGGAGTTATCTAAAATGATAACTCCTTCTATTTATTTGATTAAATCATTTCTTGGATAAAGAAATGATATCTCTCTTGTAAGTTGTATTTTCTTATCTTCTTTAGCAGAAGATACAATTTTTAATTTTAGTGCAGTTGTATTCTTATCTGATAAGAACAATCTCTTTTTTGTTTGAACTATTAAAACTTTTTTTAGTTTTCTTCCTGCTTCTAATTTGAATGGTTTAAATCTTAGAATCTCAAAGTTTTCATTATCTTGTACTTTTAAATCATAAGTATATGCTTTATCTTGAGTATTATGAAATGTTAAAATATAATGATTTTGAACTAACTTATTTTCTCTAATATCATAAAGTTTTGTTGTTTTGTTTACATTTAATAAGAAGTATTCTTTTTTAGATGCAAATGATATAGCTAAAATAATACATATAATTAATGATGCAAAATAAATTGAATTTCTTTTTGTAAATACATTTGAAGTTAATCTATTAATTACAGAATTTGTACTACCCCAGTTAATAAGTGATTTCTTACCTAGTTTTCCCATAACTGTAGAACAAGCATCCGAACACTCTAAACAGTTAATACACTCAACTTGTAGACCTTTTCTAATATCAATATGTGTTGGACAAACTTTTACACAAGCTTCACATGTTGTACATTCTTCATTTGATTTCCATTCTTTTAAATGAAAAATAGATTTCTCTCTATTTTCATAAACATTTCCACCTCTATTTGTATCATAAACTACTTGTTTTGTATCATCATCATATAAAACAGATTGAATTCTAGAATATGGACAAACATATACACAGAAGTTTTCTTTCATAAATACAATATCATATACTAAAAACATGGCAACACTTATTATGAATATAATCATAAAAGAATGGTCCATTGGATTCATCATATAAGCAAAAAAGTCTTCAGGAGGTACAAAATACCACATGAAGTTTGTTGAAATTACTAGAGTTATTATAATCCATAAAAAGATTGAAATATATTTTTTTATTTGATTAGAAGTTTTTGAATAATCAATATCTTTTTGTTTGTTTTTGATTCTTCTAATATCTAAAATAGTACTTTCGATTAAATCTCTATATATAACTCTAAATATTGTTTGAGGACAGGCCCATCCACACCATACTCTACCAAAGATAGTAGTAGCTGCAAAAATTCCAATAAATAAGAACATTAATAAAAATGGCATAACATATAATTCATTTACATTGAATACAAAACCAAATAAATGAAACTGAAGTTTATCAAATGATAGTAGTAATAGGTGGTTACCATTTATTTTAATAAATGGAACAATAAACGTAAATAGTGTAATAAGTGCATAAGTTAAATATCTTTTTTTAGCGTATGGCATAATAACTCCTTGGATAATGAAGTATATTAAGTAAGAGTGTTCATTTGGTGGTATGATAAATATTTTTAATAAATTTGTGTTATAATTATTTTTTTACAAGGATTAAAATATGATAGAATTAACTCAACTTATGCTGTTTATTGGGGCATCTTTTCTTTTATGTCTAGCACCAGGACCTGATAATATTTATGTATTAACTCAAGGTATGACAAAAAGTAAGAAAGCCGCGATTATAACTACTTTAGGGCTTTGCTCTGGACTTATTCTTCATACAAGTGCTGCTGCTTTTGGTATTTCAATGATTTTTAAGACATCTGAATTAGCTTTTAATATTGTTAAGTATGCAGGAGTTGCTTATTTACTTTATATTGCATATCAAGCTTTTAAATATAGAAATGAACCTTTAGATTTAAGTACTCAGAATTCAAGTGCTGAACTCAAAAAACTGTATTTTAAAGGTTTTGTGATGAATATTTTAAATCCTAAAGTATCTATATTTTTCTTAGCATTTTTACCTCAGTTTATTAATGTACAAGCAGGGAATGTTCCAATGCAAATGGTTATATTAGGAGTGGTATTTATGATAATGACTGTAATTGTATTCTCAGGCATTGGAATTGCCGGTAATTTATTAAGTGCTAAATTATTAGAAAAACCAAGTATCGTAAAATATATGAATATCTTAACTTCTTGTGTTTTAGTTGCACTTGGAATTAAGCTTGCATTATCTCAAAGATAATATTATGAGAAAACTGCTTCTTCTTTTATGTATATGTAGTTTTTCATTTTCTTTCGAATTAGATTTAAAAAATAAGGTTTTAAAATGTTCTAAAATTTCAACTTATCAATCAAGATTAACTTGTTTTGATGTATTAGTTTTAAATATAAGAATAAAGGAAAATCTTCAAACTGAAAGTAAAAATTTAGTAAGTGATTGTTACCAATGTCATGGAGATAAATGGGAAATGTCTACAAATGGTGAAAGATTAGTAAGTGATATGAGTGAAAAAGAGATATATAATTCACTTTTAGCTTATAAAACAAAAAAGATAAAATCAGTTGTTATGAACTACCAAATGAATAAACACACAGATGATGAAATAAAAGTTATGTCAAAGTTTATTAGATATGAGATTGATAAAAATAATTCAATAGATTGGTAAGATAAAGTACGAATAATTAGTTTCCTAATTATTTATACTTTTTAGTAATATTGATAAACTTAGTTTACTTCATCAGAATATACAGCTACATTGTATTTTTCAACTAATCCATCTTTATCTAAACAATGAGTTTGAAAAAAGTCTGTAATGTATTCCTTATTACAATGAAGCTCAAAATCTTCTTTTGAGGCCCATTTTTCATTAAATACAATTGGAAATGATTCCCCTGTTGCATTAGGATGTTCAATATGTTTTGTAACAATATATTGAATACAACCATCTTCCCTAGTTGTTTTTGGTTCTAATGCTTGTAAAACTTTAATTAATTCTTCTTCTTTGCCTTCTTTTGCTCTAAAAGAAGCAACACAATATATTTTTTTTGACATTATCTTGTTTGCCCTTGACCATAAATTTTGTACTTATATGTTGTTAAATCATTTATTCCCATTGGACCACGAGAATGTAATTTATTTGTTGAAATACCAACTTCTGCCCCTAATCCAAATGCACCACCATCTGTAAATCTTGTACTTGCATTTGCATATACACAAGCAGCATCAACTTGATCTAAGAACTTATTTACAACAGTATAGTTTTCACTTAAAATTGATTCTGAATGTCCTGAACCATATTTAGAAATATGTGCAATAGCTGCATCAACATCTTTTACAATTTTAATATTTAAAATATTTGCAAGATATTCTGTATCATAATCTTCATGTGTAGCACACTGAATATCTAAATGTTTTATTGTTTCATCACAACCTTTAAGTTGAGTTCTTTTATCAATAAATGCATCATATAATCCTGGTAAGATATATGGAGCAATTTCAGCATGTACTAAAAGAGTTTCCATAGAATTACAAACACCTGGTCTTTGACACTTAGCGTTTAGTGCAATATCTATAATTTTATTGTGAGCGGCATCTTTATCAACATAAATATGGCAAAGCCCTTTATCATGTTTAATTACAGGAACTGAAGAGTTTTGACTTATATATTTAATAAGTTCTTCTCCACCTCTTGGAATAATTAAATCTACATACTTATCTTGTTTGATTAATTTTGCAACACCTTCTCTTGAAGAATCTGGTAATAATGATATTGCTTGTTCTGGTAGTGAATTTTTAGATAATACTCGTCTTAAAATTGTTGCAATTGCTTTGTTTGAATATTCAGCTTCTTTCCCGCCTTTTAATACACAAACATTCCCACTTTTAAAACATAAAGCAGCAGTATCTGAAGTAACATTTGGTCTACTTTCATAGATAATTCCAATTACTCCAATTGGTACAGATACTTTTTGGATATTTAACCCATCTTCAGTAACCCATCCATCAAGTATTCTTCCTACTGGTTCTTTTTGATTAGCAATTACTTTAATAGCATTTGCCATGTCTACGATTCTTTGACCCGTTAGTAGTAATCTATCTACTAACGCGTCACTTAAATTATTTGCTTTCGCATTGCTAATATCTTTATTATTATGCTCAATTATATAATCACAATGATCTATTAGTGATTGAGCCATTTCGTTTAAAACTTTTATTTTTGTTTTTGTACTTAGATTAGCAATAGTTCTGCTTGTTTTTTTAGCTTCTTCTAAAAATTGTTGCATTAGTTATTCCTATAATTAATTATTTTTACTATTATAACTAATTAATCTATTAAAAAGTTTTTAATTATGAAATTTTAACTACATATCTTCCTACTGCTTGTCCTGCTAATAATTGTTCATAAGCTTTTTTTACTTCATCTAATGTAATTTCATTTGTTATGCTGTCTAATGTATCAATTTTCCACTTACTTGCAATTTTATCCCAAGCAGCTTGTTTCTTTTCTAATTTACACTCAACAGAATCAATACCAATTAATCTAACACCTCTTAAAATAAAAGGGAATACATTTGTATTTAGTTCATGAGAAGATGTTAACCCACAACAAGTAGCAACACCATCATATTTGATATATTTTAATGCATTTGCTAAAATTTCTCCACCAACTGTATCAATTACACCTGCATATTTTTCAGCCATCATTGGTTTTTTAGCTTCTTCATTGAAAGTATTTCTTAAAATTACTTCATTTGCACCAATTTCTTTTAAATAATCAATCTTATTTTCTTTTCCAGAAATTGCTACAACTTTATAACCAATTTTATTTAAAATAGAAACTGCAATTGATCCAACACCACCTGTTGCACCTGTTACTAAAATTTCTCCATCTTCAGGTCTTATACCATTTGAAACAAGCTCTTGCACACTTAATGCAGCTGTTAATCCAGCTGTTCCAAATGTCATAATTTCTTTTTCATTTATTGCATCTGGAATTCTTGCAACCCATGAAGCAGGTACTTTTACATATTGTGCATGTCCTCCATCTGTATTCATTCCCATGTCATAACCAGTTACTAATACTTTTTCTCCAATATTAAATATACCAGACGTTGATTCATGTATTGTTCCTGCTACATCAATTCCTGTTACATGAGGAAATTTTCTAGTAACTCCTGGATTTCCTACTGAACTTAATGCATCTTTATAGTTTAATGAAGAGTAAGATACTTTAATAACCACTTCATTTTCACCACATTTAGGTGTTGATATTTCTTTTACATCTGCTACAAATTCTCTATCCCCAATTTTTTCAACTAAAAAAGCCTTCATATTAATCCTTTGTTGTTTTTATAATTAAAGTTTAGCTAAAATAGTATTGTAAGGCAAGAACTTACAAAAAAGAAAGGTACTATCTAAAAAGATACTATGGAGTACAAAAATGACTAAAAAAATTGAAATAAAAATTGATAAATGTCCAGTTGAAACGGCAATTGATGCTCTAGCTGGGAAATGGAAAATCTTAATATTATGGTATTTAAAAGATGAAAAAAAAAGATTTAATGAATTACAAAAGTTACTTCCAAGAACAACTCAAAAGATGTTAATTCAAAAATTACGTGAATTAGAAGCAGATGGAATTGTTTTAAGAGAAGTTTATCCTGTAGTTCCTCCTAAAGTTGAATACTCACTTACTGAATATGGAGAATCATTAAAACCTATTTTAAAACAATTATATAAATGGGGTGATATTCATAAACAAAATATGAAAGATAGTAAACTTTAATATCTTTTTCTAATTAAAAAATAAACAATAATTGAAATACCAGTTCCTGATAACATGCTTAACATAATCATGATTTGATATCGAACTGCTATTAAAGGATCAATTCCTGATAAGATTTGACCTGTCATCATTCCGGGTAAAGAAACAAGCCCTACAGCTAAAAAAGTATTTATTTGAGGTATCATTGCAGTTTTAAAAGATAGTTCTCTTGCTTTATGAAAGCTAGTATTTTTACTTTCCTCTGATTCGTATCTCTCAATAGCCAAAGAAAGGCCATTCATAGTGTTTGCAAATATCATTCCAGCTATAGGTATTACATACTGTGGTTCGTATATATTTACTAATTCTAATACAAAATACAAAATTATAATAAGATGAATAAGCCCTGATATAGATATCGAAATAAATATGTGAAGGTAAGTATAAAATGATTTATCTCTTATATTTCTAAAACTTATCCAAGTTGATATACTAATCATAAATAATAAAATTAATGCGCCAACAATAGGATTTTTTTCTTCAAATATATAAATAAGAACATAACCTATGAGAAGTAATTGACTTAACATTCTTATAGTAGAGATAATTATTTCTGATTGATTACCAATCCATTTTTTATAATAAATCCATACTACTATAAGAGGGATAAACATATACAAAAAATTTATTAAAGGTATTTCTTTCATAATATTATAATATCTTAAATTTTATTAGTAATGTAAAATCAATAAATTCTTTTTTTATTTCTTTGGGAAAAGATTTGTATTTTCTTGTATTAATTACCGCATTTAATGCTGCATTATCAAGTCTTCTTTTTGATGAAGATTTTACTAATATGATTTTTTCAAAATTTCCATTTTTTAATACTCTAAATGAAACTAAAGCTTCGCCTTCTTCTTTTAATCTTTTTGAGGAATGAGGGTATATTTTATTTCTGTCAATTTGTATTCTAATTTTTGAAGCATATGTATTTTTAAATTGATTGAATTTCTGTAATGATTGAACTCTTTTTATTTTTTGTTCTTCTTTCTCTTTTTTTAAAAGTTTAGTTTGTTCATTTTCTTCTTTTTTTGAATCTCTTTTTACAACTTCTTTACTAACTTTTTTAAAAATATTTTTTGTTTTTGTAGATTCTTTTATTTTCTTAATTTCTTTTTTTTGCTCATGTAGTATTTTTTTCACTTCTTTTTTAATAAGTTTTTTCTTTTTTTTTTCTTTTTTATGTTTTTTGATAGGCTTTTCAATTTTTTTTAGTTTTGTAAGATGTACTGATATTTGTGAGTATTTTACTTGATTTTGTATTTGTGATGATTTTTTTTTATAAGTATAAGAAAGTACTAAAAAGTGTAAAAAAAGTATACAAATAAAACTAAAAACTATGATTAGTTTATTCATTTTATTTGTATTTCATTTATGAGTTTAATAAGTCTTTTAAACTATCTTGTGGGCTTTTACCATCTAAAATAAACTTTACTTCTTTGGCAATTGGTGTATAAATATCATGCTCACTTGATAAGTTATAAATAGCAAGTGATGTTTTAACACCTTCTGCAACTTCCCCTAGTTCTTCTAAAATAGTATTTAAATCTTTATTAGCAGCCAAACCAAGCCCTACACGATAATTTCTACTCATAGTTGAACTTGCTGTTAGAAATAAATCTCCTGCTCCTGAAAGCCCTATAAATGATGATTTTTTAGCACCAAAGTGTTTCCCAAATCTTTGCATTTCTACAAGTCCTCTTGATATTAAAGAAGCTTGTGCATTTTTTCCAAGATTTAGTCCTTCACAAATCCCACTAGCTATTGCTAAAACATTTTTATATGCTCCTGCAACTTCTGCTCCGATTACGTCTGAACTATAATAAGTTTTTATAAATTTTGGGAAAAATGGTTTGAATCCATCATATAATTTCTTTGATGTAGAATTTAAAACTAATGCACAAGGAAGACCTTTTATAACTTCTACTGCAAAAGAAGGCCCAGAAATAAAACCAATATTTTTATCTTTTACATAATCGGAATAGATTTCATTTAAAAATTGACCACTTGATGCTTCAATACCTTTTGATGCAACTAGTATTTTTTGATTTTTATCTACAAAATTACTTTTTAGCCATGATCTAATTTCTTGTGCAGGAATAGCAATCACAAGATATTCACAATTTAGTGCTGTGTCTAAATCTGTAAAATTTTTCATATCTCTTGGAGTTCTTGAAGTAATTAATGTTTCTTGATTTTGTGAAAGTGCAAAGTGAAGAGCTTGACCCCATTTACCAGCACCAATTACTGCAATTGAAGGTTTTGTATTATTCATTTTAATCCTTGAAGGAAAAAGAATCTATTATAATAGATTCTTTTTGTTTTATGCTAGTCTTTCTTTTAGTAATTCATTTACTTTTGCAGGGTTTGCAGAACCTTTTGATGCTTTCATAGTTTGACCTACAAAGAATCCAAATAGTTTTTCTTTTCCACCCTTATATTGTTCTACTTTATCTTCATTTGCAGCAATAATTGCATCAATGATTTCTAAAATTGCACCATCATCAGATACTTGTTTTAATCCAAGTTTTTCGATAACTGCTTCAATTTCCATATCAGGAGTTTCCATTAGGAAATCAAGTACTTCTTTAGCTGCTTTTCCTGAAATTGTTCCATCTTCAATTGCTTTAATCATGCTTGCTAATTTTTTAGCTTGAACTGGTGAATTTTCAAGACTAACACCTTCTTTAAATCTTGATGGTAATTCAACTGTTAGCCATGTTGTAGCATTTTTACCAGTAATTCCTTCACTCATCATTTCATCAAAGAAATTTGCTGTTTCTAATGATGCTGTAATTACAGCCGCATCATATTCTTTTATTCCAAAATCTTTTACAAATCTTTCTTTTTTCTCATCTGGAAGTTCTGGAATAACAGAGTATTTTTCAATCATTTCTTCTGTAATAATTACTGGTAATAAATCTGGGTCTGGAAAATATCTGTAATCAGCAGCATCTTCTTTTCCTCTCATAGATCTAGTTTCACCTTTTTCTGTATCGAATAATCTAGTTTCTTGTACAATTTCAGTATCATGGATACCATCTTCCCAAGCTTCGATATGTCTATTTACTTCATAGTGAATAGCTTTTTCTATGAACTTAAATGAGTTCATATTTTTGATTTCACATCTTGTATTTAAATTTGTTGCACCTTTTGGTCTAATAGAAATATTAACATCCGCTCTAAATGAACCTTCTTGCATATTTGCATCACTTATTCCTAAGTATCTTACAATTGAATGAAGTTTTTTAAGATATAAAACTGCTTCTTCTGATGATCTCATATCTGGCTCAGATACGATTTCTAAAAGAGGAGTTCCTGCTCTATTTAAATCAACTTGTGATCCAGAAGTAGAATGTTTACTTTTCCCTGCATCATTTTCTAAGTGAGCACGAGTTACTCCGATTGTTTTCTGACTTCCATCTGGGAAATCAATTACTAATTCACCAAGTCCAACAACTGGAACTTCGAATTGAGAAATTTGATACCCACTTGGTAAATCTGGGTAGAAGTAATTTTTTCTATTAAATACAGATTTTCTACTTACTTCTGATTTTAAAGCAGTTCCAAGTTGAATAGCTTTATGTACGGCTTCTTTATTTAATACAGGAAGTGCTCCTGGTAATCCTAAACAAGTTGGACATACATTTGTATTTGGTTCCTCACCAAAACTTGTTGCACAAGAACAAAATAGTTTACTATTTGTATTTAATTGTACGTGAACTTCTAATCCTATGATAACTTCAAACATCTATTTCCTTTTATCTTACTATCTTAATATCAGCTGTTAATTTTTCTTTTTCAAAATATTCTTTTAGAAACTTTTTTTCTCTTGTTTCCATGATTTGATTGAAAATTTTACTTTTTACTGTTTCATAACTTAATGTACTTTGACCAGTTCTTTTCATTACAAAAATAGTTGTAAACTCATTATTTATTCTAAATATTGGAGTAAAACTATTTGTTTTTGTTACATTTAAAAGATATTGTAACTGAGGAGTTAAACTATCATTTTCTAAAATAAATGGATTTCTTTTAACTTCTTGATTTGCTACTAAAGGACTTTTAATTGTTGAAACTATTGATGTTTTCATTCTTGATGAATATTGAATTACTTCATATTTATCTGCTGTTTGAAATTTATTTTCATTATTGTCATAATAAATTCTAATATCTTCATCTGTAGCAATTTTTAATTGACCTTTTACTAATCTTTCAATTAATTTTTGTCTAATTATTACTTTTTTTGCATCTTCTTCAAATATTGAATAATTTCCATATTTTTGAGTTACTATGTTTCTGAACGTATAAATATCCATATTATTAGATTTTGCTAATTTTTCAGCATAACTATTTATATCAAATATATCTACAGATACATGATTTTTTTTAATAACTTGATCGTATAAGATTTTATCTACAAGTAAGCCTACTGCCTGATTCTTGCTAATATTTTGCTCAGACATTGTCGTATCTATATCATGAAGAGTGATTGGTTCGTCGTTTACAATTAATGCAACACCATTGATCATTCCTGCAAATGATAAACTAGAGAATATAAGTAGTGATAATAAAAGTTTGTACATTTAAATTCCTTCTTTCATAAAACAGACATTTTACCAAAAAAATGGTAAATATCTGTTTTGACTAAAAAAGATTATGAATTTTTAGCTGTAGTACATTTGTTAATAAGATAAAAAATTGAATTATAGTCAAGCCCAGACTCTTCACTTAATCCAATTTCACAAGTTTTACTTGTTGAGAATGCTAATTTGGCACCTTGTGTTTGTGTTTTTAAATTTCTTAATGCTGATTTATTTAATTCTGGGAAATTAAATCCTCTATCTCCTGCAAAACCACAACATTTAACATCAGCTGGGATAATTACATTTGTTGAACAAAGATTTGCTAATTTTTGAAATTTACCTTCAAGACCCATTTTTCTTGATGAACAAGTTGTATGAATTGTAATTGCTTCATCTATTGCTGTAAATTCTAAATCATCTACTAAATAGTTTAATGTGAATTCAATTGGTTCATTGATAATTAAGTCTTTTGTAAAACTTTCCATCATTTTTTTAGTACATGGACTTGTATCACATAAAATTGGATACTCACCGTTATTACTAGCTTTTAGTAAGGCTTTTTCTAATTCTTGTGATTTAATACTTGATGCTTCATTGAATCCTTTTGAAGACATAGGCATTCCACAACAAAGATTTGGTAAATTTTCAGGGAAAATGATTTGGTAACCAGCTTTTTGCAATAACTCAACTGTTGTATCAAATAATTCTTTTTCTTCATTTGAAACTGCTGTTAAACCCATTGAACGTGTAATACATGATGGGAAATAAACCATTTTCTTCTTTGAATCTTTTTGTTTAAATTTAGTATCTATATTTGTAGATTTTGGGAAACTTTTAGACCATTTTGCAACATTGCCTTTAGAAATATTTCTAATAGTTTTTGTAACACTTTCCATTGAAGGAGTTCCTAATACTTTATGAACTAAATTTGCTCCACCTAAGCCAAATCTTACACCTTTTAGTGTTGAAGAGAAGTTGTTAGCTACAAATTTTGCTACAGATTTACTAGTATCACTTAATTGCTCTGCTCTTAAATGTTTAGTTAAAGATCCTGTATCAATATTTACAGGACAAGCTGAGGAACATAAAGAACATGTAGCACATGTATCTAAACCATCATATTGGTATAAGTCTCTGTATTCTTTAGCTTCTTCAATCTCTCCAATACTTTCAAGTCTTGAAATTTCTCTATTAATTACAATTCTTTGTCTTGGTGTTAAAGTAATATCATTTGATGGACATGAAGGTTCACAGAAACCACACTCAATACATTTATCAACAATAGGGTTTGTTGCAGGCATAGATTTTAAGTTTTTTAAGTGTGCTTCATGGTCATCATTGATAATTACACCTGGATTTAGTAAACCCTTTGGATCAAATAAGTCTTTGATTTTTTTCATCATTACATAAGCATCATGACCCCACTCTACTTCAACAAACGCTGCCATATTTCTACCCGTTCCATGTTCAGCTTTTAAAGACCCTTGATATTTAACTGCAACTGAATGAACAACATCATTCATAAAGTCATCATATTTTTTCACTTCATCAGGATTTGAAAAATCTTGTGTAAATACGAAGTGGAAGTTTCCTTCTAATGCATGTCCAAATATAAGTGCTTCTGAATAATCATGTTTTTTAAATAAGTCTTGTAGCTCTAGTGTAGCTTCTGCAAGGCATTCAATAGGATAAGCAACATCTTCAATGATTACAGTAGTTCCTGTTTCTCTAACTGCTCCAACTGCTGGAAATAAACCTTTTCTGATTTTCCAGTAAAGTGTATATTCTGCTACATCTTTTGTAAAATGAACATCTCTTACAACTGAAAATTCTTCTAAAAGTTTTTCTATTTGTGATGTTTGAATATCAAGACTTTCATTATTTAAAGCTCTTGTTTCAATTAATAAGGCTGTTACATCTTTATCAAAATCTTTAATAAATGATGGCATTGCTGGGTCATTTTCAATAGAGGCTAAACCTGCTCTATCCATTAACTCAACTGCATCAACCGTAATTTGTTTTGCTTCTTTTGCAAGTTTTAATTTTGTAACTGCTGAACATGCTTCTTTAATGTCTTTGAAGTAAATTAATGAACTTGCTTTATCTTTTAAATCTTCAACTGTAAAGTATGTGATTTCTTCAATAAATGCTAATGTTCCTTCAGAACCTATGATTAAATGTTGTAAAATTTCAAATTCATCATCAAAATCAATAAGTGAGTTTAATGAATAACCACATGTATTTTTGATTTTATATTTTCTTTGAATTTTTTTATTTAATTCATCATTATTTTTTGTATCACTAGAGAATTGTTTTAATTGGCTTAAAAAATCTGCATTAGATATTCTAAATGCTTTTTTACTTTCTTCATCTGAAGTATCTAGTTTTGTACCATCTGCAAAAATTAATTTCATAGATTTTAATGTTTTATATGAATTTTGAGAAATACCACAACACATACCTGATGCATTATTTGCAGCAATTCCACCAATCATAGCAGCATTTATTGAAGCAGGATCTGGTCCAATTTTTTTAGAATATCTTGATAATAAATTATTTACTTGAGCTCCTGTTAATGCAGGTTGAAGAGAAATAAAACTTTTATCTTCTGATATTTTAAAATCAGTAAATTTTCTTGATGTTACTATTAATATAGAATCACTTATTGCTTGACCTGATAATGAAGTACCAGCTGCTCTAAATGTTATACTTAATTCCATTTCATTTGATAATTCAATAATATCTTGAACTTCGTTTGCATTATCAGTTTTAATTACTATTTTTGGAATTAATCTATAAAATGATGCATCTGTTCCATACGCTAATGTATGTAATTTATCTGTGAAAATATTTCCACTAGAAACTTTTTTTATAATTTGATCATAAAAATCTTGGTATTTACCTTCTAACATTTTTAATCCTTTAAAGTTTTATTATTATATATTTTTTTTAAAAGGAAGTCTATTACTCTAGGCGAGGTACCGTATAAATTCTTTGTTGAGGATCATAAATGAAAGCAAACATTCTATCACTTACTTGATATATTATATTTGAGATTAGTTTTTTAGTAAATATTTCCATAGGTTGTCTCCTATAAAAAAGTAAAAGGAGAGATCCTTTTACTTAAATATTATCCTGCTGTACTTGGATTGATTCCGAAGAATTCAGGATAGAATGCGATTAACATTAATACTATAATTTGAATAGCAATAAATGGTAACACACCTTTATAAATTTGTAATGTTCTAACCGTTGATGGAACTACACCTTTTAAGTAGAAAAGGGAGAATCCAAATGGAGGGGTTAAGAACGATGTTTGTAAGTTCATTGCAATTAAAATTGCAAACCATACAGGGTTAATATCTAAATTCATTGCAATTGGAACTAGAATAGGAACAATAATATATGAAATCTCAACGAAGTCAATAAAGAATCCTAATACTAAAATTGCTAACATTGTGAAGATAATGAATCCCCATTTCTCATCACCTGGTAAACTCATCATAAAGTGTTCAACTACTTCATCTCCACCAGTATATGTAAATACCATTGAGAATGCTGTTGCACCAATTAAGATACCAAATACCATAGATGTAATTTTAACAGATTCTAATGCTGCGTCTTTAACCATTCCCGCTGAGAATGATTTATAAACTAATGCTAACCCAATTGCACCCAAACAACCTACCGCTGATGATTCAGTTGGTGTTGCAATACCTGCAAAAATTGAACCTAAAACACAAAGAATAAGTGCTAATGAAGGAATAATATCAATTAAAGCTCGAACAACTTGTTTCCCTTTTGAACCACGTGATGGATCAGCAGGAATAGCAGGAGCCATATCTTTATTTAAAAATGATATAACAACAATATATAAAATATATGCACCAACAAGAGCTAGACCTGGACCAATGGCTGCTTTAAATAAATCTCCAACAGGAACTTGGAATACATCTCCTAAGATAATTAAAACAATTGAAGGAGGAATGATTTGTCCAAGCGTACCAGAAGCACAAATAGTACCACAGGCTAAAGGAACATCATATTTATACTTCATCATTACAGGAAGTGAAATAACACCCATTGCAACAACAGAAGCACCAACAACACCAGTTGAGGCTGCAAGTAATGAACCTACAAGTACAGTTGAAATTGCAACTCCACCTCTGATTTCACCAAATAAGAATCCCATAGACTCTAATAATCTCTCAGCAAGACCTGTTTTTTGTAAAACAATACCCATAAAGATAAACATTGGTACTGCCATAAGAATTGTATTTTGCATAATTGACATGATTCTAAAAGGCATGAAGTCAAACATTGCAATACCTTCATCGATTCCATCAAGTAATGCTACATCAATTCCATCATCAAAACCTACTTCAACGATTCCTGCTATAAAACCAAATAATACTGATACTGCGGCAAAAGTAAATGCTACTGGAAAACCAAATAATAACATTACTAGTGCGGCAAAGAACATAATTATACCAATCATTTGTTTTCTCCTTTATGTAGTTTTTCTTCTGTTTTTTGAATATCTTCTAATTGATGTTCAATTTCTTCACTAATGCCATGAGTTTCCGCATGATGTAGCCCTTTAAATATTGCAAGGTTCTTAATAAAGAAACCTATTGATGTAATAATTAAAAATAAAAATGATATTGGAATAAGTGATTTAACTAACCATCTATTTGTAAGACCACCTGGATCTCCACTTTGTTCTCCTGATTGAAATGCTTCAATAACATAATCAATTGAACCATAACCAATTAGTATCGAAATTGGTAAAATAAATAAAAGAACACCTGTCATATTAATTATTGCTTTTTTCTTTTCACTTAATGTATCATAGATTAAATCCACTCTTACATGCCCATCTTCTTTTAATGTATATGAAATACCCAGTAATATAATTACAGAAAATAGATGCCATTCCATTTCTTGCATAGCAATACTTCCTGATCTGAAAAAGTATCTCATAACTACATCATAAAATACGTTTAATATCATAAGTACCATTACTATTGCAGTAATATACCCAATGACATTTGCGAATTTATCAAAACCCTTTTCTAGTTTTAACAGCATAAAAATCCTTTAGAAATTTGTAATAAGTCAGTAAATATAAATAAAGTTTATATATTTAGTAAACCTATTATATTATTATTATGTTAAGTAAGAACTAACTCTCGAGATTGAGAGTTAGTCTTTTTTCTTATAAATTGTCTTTTAAGTATAAGTAATCAGACATTTTAGTCCATTCTCTAGCTTTCTTTTGGTAAGCAGCTTGTGAATCTAAAATTTCTTTTAATAATGGTTGACCTTTTGTTTTTTCAACTAAAAGTTCAGCATTTGCTTTTCTCATTGCGTCCATAACTTCTTTCGGGAAAGTTTTAATTTTGATATTTGGGTAATCTGTTTCAATTTTAGCCCATGCTTCAGAACTCATGTGGTAATTTTGAATATACATATCATATGCAGATAACTTAATAGCTGTAACTAAAATTGCTTGTAAATCTTTTGGTAATTTATTGAATTTTCTTTCATTAACTAAGAATTGTAACTCAGTTGCTGGTTCATGCCATCCTGTATAGTAGAATGGTGCAATTTTGTTGAATCCCATTTTAATGTCCATTCCTGGGCCAACCCATTCAAGAGCATCAATAGTTCCTCGTTCAAGTGATGTATATAACTCACCAGATGCGATATTAGTAACTGTTAATCCTAATCTTGCCATAACTTCACCAGCGAATCCTGGAATTCTCATTTTAAGACCTTTTAAATCATCAACAGTCTTAATTTCTTTTCTGAACCATCCACCCATTTGATTTCCAGTGTTTCCACCAGGGAATGATAATACTTTATGTTTTTTGTAAGCTTTTTTCATTAAGTCCATACCACCACCGTAGTAGAACCATGCGTATTGCTCAGGAGTTGTCATACCAAATGGCATAGTTGTAAATGGTAAAGTATTAATATCTTTACCTTTCCAATAATATGATGCAGAGTGACCCATATCATATTGACCACCTTTAACCATATCTAAAATTCCAAGTGCTGCTTTATGTTTGTTTGAAGCATCAACTCTAATTTTAAGTCTTCCATTAGACATCTCTTCAACCATTTTTGCCATGTTTTGAGGAGCATCAATAAATGGGCTTAAAGTTGAACCCCAAGTAGTTGCAAGTTTCCATTTATAAACTTTGTCTTTAGCCATAGCTGCTGTGCTAAGACCTGCAATTAGTGCAGTTGTCATAAGTAGTTTTGTAGTAGTTTTTAACATCATCATTCTCTCCTTAGATTTGTTATACTTCAATTCTAACGACAAAGAATGATAATGATATGATATTTTAACAGTAAAAATGTAAAAGTTATGTAGTTTTAAATATGTAATTTTGCTGAATAAAAAAAACTAGATAGACCTTTTTATGGTATTTAAAGAATAAAATATTGAATCTTTCTTGATTTAATTAGAATAAATCTCTATTTTATTTACAACTTTTTGTCATTTAGTATGACAAAACTTCGTTATTAATTAATTTTTATTTTATTGACATAATTTTATCATTATTTACGTGTATTATTTATTCAAATATATGAAGGGTAAATATGAAAAGAGTTATTATTATCGGTGCTAGTTATGCAGGACTTTATGCTTTA
>PJEL010000901.1_pt1 | contig 32885 bp, 7 predicted proteins | sample 1853271 | NCBI WGS metagenome assembly PJEL01 (sample SAMN08108733, study PRJNA415343) | Invertebrate metagenome, whole genome shotgun sequencing project. | host: Globobulimina | place: Sweden: Gullmar Fjord | collected 2015-08 | reverse complement strand
ATCCTAAATGGAGCCCATATCAAACCAAATACAAACATTCAACTTTCCACTTGCCCCAGAGGAACTCCAGTAGAAACAGCCTATGGAACAAATGGAAAAATTGCGTTTAATCTATGTTATACGAAATGAATTTTGGCGCGCTCATAAGCAATATCTATATAAATACAATTTTATTTTTATATTATTATGGAGATTAAAACTTATTTGAATTGTTCCGAACAAGAAATTCAATCCAAAAAGTTTAACATTTTTGTTGGGATAAGTTTGGGGAACAAGTATTTTACCAAAGAGAATATTAAGAAATATATTCTTTGGGCTTTGGAAAATACTAAAGATGATGTTTTGGTTCTAATTGCAGATAAAAACCACGCAATAAATTATGAAGTTTTCAATGGCTACAATCCTGAAAGAGCATTACAAGTAGCATTGAGAAAAGGAATTGAAACAGAAGAATCTGTTAAAAAAATTGTGCGTGGTTTACCAAAAGAAATACATCATCTTGTTAAAGTTTGCAAATGGGAAGATGCAAGAAAGTCCGCTTATTATCAAAACAAAATCAAAATTTTTCTAAATGAATTTCAAAATAATTCCAAATTCCACGATTTCATCATTCAAATTATCAAAGAAAACTTAAACGCAAAAGCAGATAATTTGAATCTTGATGAGTTGGATAAATTGGCATTATATGTTCTTGATGAATTGCCAATTATTTTAAATGGCGTGGAATTCGAAGGAAAAAATTATGATTTACATCCATATTCGGGACTTTCTTCTTTAGATGATTTATTTATGAATTTGCAAACCGGAAAAATGTTCCCCAAACTTGCAAAAATGTTAGAGATAAAAAATAAAATTGCAGAAGTAGAAGCTTATGTTGAGTAACGCGCGCCAAAATTCACTCAAGGGGACGCTGCGCTTTCGTCGTTTCACTCCTCACCCTCGTATAACAAGGGATAAAAGGAAAATTGTTCGGCTCGCAATTTTCCCAAATTTTCTCTGCTACGCTACGAAAACTTCTTTTATCCCCAATGTTACTCAAGCGCCCACTTCCAAACCGGCTTCACAACAATCCGAACCCCACCCTTAACAAAATCTCCCTCATCATCATTAGTCAAAATCAACCCCTTCTTCAACCCAAACTTCAAACAAGCCTCAACCAACCCACCAACCTCCCTATCCCTATTCACATCCGTCAACTCATAACAAACCTGCATAGCCTCCACAACCTTCCTCCCTTTAGAAACAACAAAATCACATTCACCCTTCGACCTCCAATAATTAACCCCCATCAAAGGATCCCTATTCATCTTCCTCAACAACTCAAGATACACAACATTCTCAAGTCTCTTCCCATAATCAGTTAACGAAAACAAGCTCATGAAACCAACATCATTCAAATAAACCTTATCAAGCATAACACTCTGTCTCTTCAAGGAACTATCATACTTCTTCAACGGAATAATAAAAAAGCTATCCACAAAAAAACTAAAATAATCATAAAGAGTATTCTTGCTAACACTAACCCCCTGCGACTTCAAATTCAAATAAACCTTACTTAAATTAACCTCCTTAGTATTACAGCTAACCAAATAATTTATCAGCCACTTAACCAAATTAGTATTCTTAATATTATATCTATCAATCACGTCCTTATATACAATCAAATCAAAATAATTCTTCAAATTATCCAACTTCAAATCTTCATTCTCCAACACAACTTCAGGATAAGAACCATATTTCAAAAACTCCCCAAACTTCTTCGAAATCAAAATCCTCTTCTTCGAATCCAGCTTCAAATTATCATATTTAAATTCTAAAAATTCTAAAAATTCTAAAAACGACAAAGGATAAACACTAGTAGCAAGACAGCGCCCGCGCAAACTAGTCGCAATCTCACGACTAAGCAATTTCGAAGAAGAGCCCGTCAAAAAAATCCTATAATCATAATCATCATAAATAGCCCTAATAGCCTTCTCCCAACCGTCAACAACCTGAGGCTCATCAATAAATATATATAATTTCTTATCCATAATCTCCGGATACATAGACCAATAAAACTTTATCATTTCATCAATGTCCAATAAATCAACTTGAGAAAAAACTGGATTCTCAAAATTAAAATAAACTATTTGCTCGTTCAAAACTCCACCCTTTTTCAACTCCAATATCTTGTTAAAAAGTATAGAAGTTTTGCCCACCCTCCTAGATCCAATAACGGTCCAAATCTTTTTTGTATCTTTTAATTCAATTCCCCTCTCTCTTAAAGACTCAAAATTTCTTTTATGAAAATCCAAAATATATTCCTTAAATCTATTTTTATCATATACCATAGTATTCTATAGAATACTGTATTATATAAATCTTTCCCCTTCTAGAATACTCAAATAACCAAGCATTCTACGCGAGTAACCCCCTTGCCTTCACAAAAAACGAATCAAAGACACCCTTCCAAAACCCACTTCCAAACCGGCTTCACAACAATCCTAACCCCACCCTTAACAAAATCTCCCTCATAATCATTAGTCAAAATCAACCCCTTCTTCACCCTAAAAAACTCCCCAATACTAATAAACTTTTTGTGCAATTCGTGATTCCACAATAAACACCCTAACCATAAACACCCTTCTTCAATCCAACAATCTCCCTCTCAATCTCCCCAATCTTCCCCTCCAAATTCTCACCCAAAATATCATGAACCTTCAACTTCAAAACACCCAAGTCTCCCTTCAACAAATCAAGCTCCCCTATCTTAGCCCTCAATTGCACAACACCAGGCGTCAAATTCCCCTCAACATTATTCTCAATTGCACTAACCTTAGGACTAAAAACCCGAAGCTCCCCACGAATATCAACCAACATAGAATTAATACTCTCAAGCCCTCTCTCATTAGAATTAATCTTATCAAACATCATACTCTTCCCTTCTCTCAAAGCCTTAATCTCCTCACCAAATAACTGCAAACTCTTCAACTTCTCCTTAACCATCATCTCCATCTCTTCTCGCGCCAACTTCAATTTCTTAATCGTCACATCATCCCTCTCAGTAACAGCAAACTCCATCTTCTCAAGCCGACCCTTCAAATCCCCTTCAATCTTATTCTCCAATCCAGACAAGACCCCCTTAATAGCATCAATCTCCGAAATATTCCCACTAATCAAATTCTCAAAATCCTTATGAACATTCTTCATCTGAGACAAGTCATCCTTCATCCGAGCCAAATCACGAACCTTCAAATCAAGCTCTCGAATATCACTCTCATTACTAGCAAGCCTCCCAAAAATATTAGTCTTAGCCTCCTGCAAATTTTCAATAGATTTCTCAATCCTCGAACTCTCAAACTTATGCTGCAAATCCGCAACACTACCCATCAACTTCTTAAACTCACTAGTAGCAGTAACATCCTTAAACTTAACATCATGCGAATTCACAACCTTAGTAATCTTATTCAAATCCTTATACATAGCCTCCCGATCAAGCCTCTTCAAAACATCCCCAATCTCAGTCAACCTCAACTTAGACTTCTTAACCAACTCCAAATAAGCTCCCTCAGTAATCTTCTTATCCTTATAATCCCTATTCGTTTTATCAACATAAGCCTCAAGTCTCGCCCTTTCCTCCAACAACTCACCCGAACCCTTCGTCTTAAAATCCAACTTCTCAAGTCTCGCCCCAACCTTAACAACCTCAGCCTCAAGAGCAGCAACAGACTTACCAAAATCCTCCTTACTAACCCCAAAATTCTTAGCCTGGATATCTCCCTTAAAATTATCCAAATCATTTTTACTAGCAAGCTTATCCATATCCGTAGTAAGCTTATCCGTAGTAAGCATCAACTCCTGAGCAATCGCATCTGTCTTATCAACCTTCGCCAACTGACTCTTGAACAACAACACCTTCTCATTTAACTCACTAAAAATATGCTCATTCTTAGCCGAAACCCTCTCAGTATATCTCTTAGAATCCTCAATCTTAATAACTTCCTCCTTAATGTTATTTAAACTATCAATCAAATTATCAAAATCCTTAATTCGCGCCATCCTCTTACGATATTCACCAACCTCCTCCATCAACGTAGCAACCTGATTCTCCATCTTCTCAATCTTAGCATCCCTCTTCTCCAACTCTAAGGCAGCCTTCTCAAGCTTCATAGTAATCTCATTAGGCTTAATATCCCCAATCGCAACATTAATTTTCTCAAACCCAGACTGCACCTCATTAAAATCCCTCTCCTTATCCATCAACATTTGCCTAAGCTCACCAATTCTCTCAGCCAAATCTCCAGTACGAGAGTCCGAACTCTTTCTAAACTGATCAAACATCTCAAGCTTCCCATCAATCTTTTCAATCGTCATCAAAATATCATTAATACTCTTGGGCTTTTCCTCTTCAGCTCCCCCAGTTCCCTCCTCAGCCTCCGTAGCAACAACCCCCTCCTCAGCCAAAAGCTCCGCAACACTCTTACCCTTATCCTCCTTAACTTTATCCTCACCCTCTTCAGAAGTCTCAGCCTCTTCAGCCTCAGCCTTTTTGCCCTTAATCCCAACATCTAAAACTTTTTTTTCATCCTCGCCTTCCATTTCAGATTTTTTCTCAACCTCAACTTCTACCATTTCACCCTCCTCCTTATTCTCCTCTACATCTTTATTATTAACCTTTTTTTCCACCTTCTCCTCAACCACAACTCTCCCCTCATCCTTACCCTCTTCTTCAGAATCCACACTATCTTCACTGCCTCTCTCTTCACCTTCCTTCTCCTCGTCAACACCAACCTCTTCCACATCAATATAAGGAGACAATTCCTTAATCCGACTCTTAATCTCATTAGCCATCTGAACAGAATCATTCAAACTCTCAATCCTTTTTCCTAAAACCGCATCCTCAACAGAATTAGTAATCCACCAAGCAAAATCATTCTTCTCACCATTATAATTTTTAGCAAAGGAATCCTCATCAACAGTACTCAAATAATCCGCCAACTCCTTCAAGCCAACAAGAATCTTCCCATCCGGCAACCTAAAACCAATCTCAGCCTGAACATTTTTCAAAACCTTCTTAGCAACTTCTGGCCGGTTCTCTTCCTCTTCCTCACCAACGCCAAACATCTTCCCAATCTTCTTCAAAACACCGCCACCCTCTTCATCCTCAGCCATCTACAAAAACCCCACCCAGTCACATTCCATAAACAACAACAGAAACAAAAATTCAAATACTCGGGCACGAACATATTCCCCAGTCATTCCGACCTAAAAATCCAGGAATAAGTGAGACCTTATCTCACAACCAAACACCAACACAAGGCTCCACAAATATTTATTCAAATTTCCACTTACCCCAAAGGAACTCCAAAAGAAGCAACCTATGTTTCAAATGGAAAAACTTCGCTTTTCATCTTGTTATGTGCAATTATTCTCAAGGGCTAAAATATGAGGGGGGACAATTTCTAAAAAAAGATTTAACATAATTTCTGAATAAAGTATATAAAGTAGAAGACTATTTTAATTTATATGGCAGATAAAGTACAATTCAGGAAAAAACTTTCTGAAAAAGAGATTTTATCACTCAAAGATTATGAGATTGAAAAAATTGAAAGGGTTAATGAAGCTTCAGCAAAATCAGAAAATGCAGAAGGTTACAAAGAATCTCAATTAAAAATGAGAATTCTTTTTGAAAGAACTGCTGCTGAGATGTTACCATTTGTAATTTATTGTTTGACTTTTGCTCCAATTGCTACATATTCCTTATTTAAAATAATGGACTTAAAAGAAACACCTGAATTTTATTGGGCATTGGGCGGTTTATTAATAATAATGGTATTACCATTATTTGTACTTCCACATATTCCTTTTTTAAAATGGTTAAGCAAAGGAAACAAAAAAAATAAAGAAAATGATGCAACCTAAGACAATATCTGAACAAATGCAATATAGTACTGTTAGATTAGTAACTAATAATGGGTCAACAGGAACTGGGTTTTTTTTCCATTTTAAATCAGGAGAACAAAATATCCCAATCATTATCACCAATAAACATGTTATAAATGATAATAAAAACGAGGAAGTTAATTTTTTATTGCATTCAAAAACAGACGAAAAATTAGATGGAAATAAAATAAACATAAAATTTGCTACTGAATGGCATTTTCATGAGAATAAAGATTTATGTTTTTGTTTTGTTGCCCCTTTGTTACAGCAGATTAAAACCCAAATGAGTAAGGATATTTTCTACATTCCAATAACTGAAGACTTAATCTGGGATAATTCCAAACTAGAAGAATTGAGTGCTATCGAGGATGTTGTAATGGTAGGCTATCCTAATGGTTTGTGGGATAAAAATAATAATTTGCCTTTATTTCGGAAAGGAATCACTTCATCCCATCCTGCAATTGATTTTAATGAAAAAAATATTGGGGCAGTAGATATGGCTTGTTTTCCGGGTTCATCAGGGTCTCCTATTTTTATTTTAAATGAGAATGGGTATACAGATAAGAATGGAAATAGTTATTTAGGTTCTAAAAGATTGATTTTTGTAGGAATTTTATTTAAAGGTCCTCAGCTTAACGCAAAAGGAGAATTAATTATTGAAGATATACCTACGCAACAAAAAGTAACTTCCATAACTCCCTTAATGATTAATTTAGGATATTATATTAAATCAAATGAAATGATGACTTTTAAAAAAATAATTGAAAATATAATAAAAAAATAATAAACGAAATTGTCCCCTTAATAATTGTTCTTAATGTATCGCATTCGCTCATCTAATAGAACGCCCTTGAGAATAACTGTCCCTTCGGTCGGTCGACTTGCAGTCTCCCCACATAACAAGGATTTAGAGATTCCGCCTTGCAGGCTCCATCCAAATTTTTCCTTCGCAAAAACTTCTCTAAATCCTCATGTTATTCCAAACGCTTTTCAATATCTAAATAATTATCCTCAGATATCACTTTTTTACTAATTTCCCCTTCCAGCTCCAATCTAGCATTTTTTACAATAGTCCCATCTTTTTTTCTTATCAAGAAACCTTAGAATTTATCCCATCTCTGATTTCTTCACTTTGCTCAACCACACCCACTCTCCCTATAGATAAACTTTATTAAATCTTAAAAACCAACCAAAACTACCTCTTAGAAAAATAAGCACAAGGGTCACTAGCAACAATACAAGCAATAGAATTCTGAGTCTCAGTAGAAGGCCCCGTAATCACACCCACATCTTCATAAATCCCCAACTCACGTTTAGTCGGATGTTCACTCATAGCCTCAGAAACCTTACGCTCAACCTCACTCACAAAATCAGAATCATCACGATCAAGAACAAGCTTACTCAAATACAAGTTATTTTTCATCAATTACCAAGCAATTCAAACTTTATAAATATTTCCAATCACCACCATTAAAAAAGAGTAACAAAAACTACCCTCTTCCCCGGCCAATCCGCTTCCCAATCCTCTCTAAATAAGCCCGACCAAGCATAGGAAGTCCAATCCTAAACTTCTCCTCAGCATTATTCAAATCCGCCAATAACTCTTTCCTCCTCCCCAAATCCCGAATCCTCATAATCCTTTTCCTCAACTCCAAAACATCCAAAATATACTTAGGCTTAGCGACACTTTTCTCTCGCCCCTTAGTCTTAATATAACTTCTAGCAACCATCCATTTCCCCCCAAACCTCTCCTTAAGTTTCCAAAAAATCTTAACCAAAACAAAACCGATCAATCCAACAACAATCAAAATACCAACAACAACTCCTAACGCAATCAAACTCCCAAGCCAATCCCAAGACCTAACCTTAGAAGGACTTTCCTCCTCAACCGCCCTCTCCATACTCTCTCTAGCAAAATCCAAATACTTCTGAGCCTCAAAATCCATCCCCCTGTCCGCCAAATCCTGCGCAGCCCTAATATTCTTCTTAGCATCTTCAACATAATCACTCTTACCATAACTCTCAAGTTCATCCAACTCAAAACCATAATACCCAATAACATTTCCAAGCGTCCCCTCTAAATCACTAACCAAAACCCGAGTCCTAGCACTAACAACTTCCGGTTCTTCCCCTTCCATAACCTCACCCCTAACAGACCAAATAATATCATATCTTCCAACATCTCTTATAGGATCAATAACAAAGCCAACCTTAACCCCTGCATCCTTAAGCAACAAAACACTCCTATTCCAAGAAACATTAAGCCCCTCCGAATGCCCAGTAATATCAACCATCCTATCTTCTCCCTCATTCTCAAGAGTCATAATCAAATAAAACTCCTGATCAGGATAAAGCAAGACATCCTCAGGAACACCAGCACTAAGGGCAAAAACACTTCCCAGACAAAATAGCAAAACAAGCAAAGCTAAACAAATCCTTCTCATAACTAAAGACACCAAACAAAACTAAAATACCTCCACACGAATATATTCCTACCAAAAATACAGCAACTAACCATTCCCCATCAACAATCCCAAACTCAATAAACCTCCCAAGGCCCTACCCATCTTCCCTTTTCCTAACCAACTCCCCAAACTATAAACGTGAATTCCTCCATCTCAATCCCTCTGCGTACCTCAGCGAAACCTTTGCGCCATCTGCGTAATTTATTTCACAATTCCACATATTCCAGTTAAAAAAATCCATCCAATCCGAAACTACTTCTTCTTCTCGCCCATCCCCAACCGATTCTTCAAGCTATCAATATAAATCTCCGCCATCTTAAACCGACCCTGCTTCAACTTATCCTTAGCCAACTTCAACTCCAACTCAATATCAGTAACATCCTTACCGCCCTTCTTAATCACCTCAATCTTTCCTTCAAGCTTTTCCAACATATCAGCATACTTAGCATACTCAGCCAAATCAGCCTCACTAAGCTTATGAGGAGAATGAATCAAAGGCCTAAACGAAACAAAGTAAGGCTTACCATCATTATACTTAGGATTCTGCATCATCCCAACCCCAACCTCTTGCTTAGTCAACCGAGCCGCAAAATCAGGACCATACTTTGTAGAAACTCGTTTTATATCGGCCATTCCCTTAGTATGCATCTGAATCTCAGTAGAAACGTTCCCCTTAATCGTATCCTTAAAGTCACTCAAAACCTGCGAGCAAAGAATAATACCAATACCCCATTTCCTAAACTCTCGAGCAGCCTTCTCAATTGCTTTATACCCTTCACCGCTTCCACCATAATCTCCAAGCAATCTATGAACCTCGTCAAACACAAGCAAAACCTTCAAATGAGAAGACTCTTCCCAATTACCCTTGAAAATAGTCCCAATCACATTCTTCACAGCCTCATCAAACTGCTTAACAGTCAACTTAGCCATTGAAAAAGTAGTAATCTCGCCAGGATTCAAAAACTTCTTCAAATCAATCTTCGCCTTAGGATCCTTAAATTCATAAATCATACCAGGGAAAGATCGGACATCATCCTTATTCATCTTAAACTTCTTGTAATTCTTCAAAAACTTCTCATCCTTACATGGCCTCACAAACCCAGTCCACTGAGCAGTCGGATCAAACACAACAACCGACAACTTATTCTTCAAAGCCTCCTCAACAAAAACCTGCGCAGAAACACTCTTGCCCGAACCAGTTGAGCCCGCAACAATCATATGTGTACTCAAATCATCAAAACTAAACTTAGCATCCAAATCAGTCTCGGCAATCTTACCTAACCAAACCTTACCATCTGGCAAATTCTTAACATTAGCTTCCAAGTATCTCTGCTTCCCTTTCTTCCATCTTGTATATCTCTTATACCCATAAATCGAGGCCGCGATTAAAGCAAGTATACCAAGTATCCAATAAATAACCATCAATCTAAAAGGTGTAACAATAGGTTGTCTAACTATAAAAAAATCAACCGAACTAGCAGTTCTATTTTGATAAGTCGCGACAGTCTCAACCAAATATTTACCTAAAGGCAACCCTTCCTGCTTCCCATCAATAAACTCATTATTGAAATCAAACACACGAATAAAAGATAAACTATTTTCCAAAGCCAACTCCTCTTCCTTCCAAATAACAATTTCTTCTGCAATAGTCTTAACAGTATACTTCAAATGAACATCAAACTGCTTCCTAAATCCAACATTATATAACGACACATGAAATTTCAACTGATCTGTCGGACCAATTACATTATTAATAGCCTCAATCTTAACATCCATTAAAGCCTTCTCATCAGTAACAAGCAATGTAATCGGAATTTCTTTTTCAACCCCACCCATTGTAACAAAAACACTTCCAGGATAAATCCCATACAACGTAGTTTGAAGAGTAAACAACTTCAGCTGAACAGCATTGGTAGACTGGGCAGCAACATCAATAGTTGCGGATTCCAACTGAACATATTCCCAAACAGGACCTTCCACTCTAAAAGACGCAACATCAGCAGTATTCTTGTTGTTAGATACCCAAACCGAATATATTTTACTCTCACCCGGAGCCAAAACCGCTTCAATCAGATCCGTCCTAGCGTCAAATTCAGGAGGAGAAGTTCCACTCTTTGAGCTACTACTACTTCCGCCACCGCCCCCACTACTAGAGCTACTCGCAGGAGTTTGCACAACATCCTCAGGAGGAGCCGGATCCTTTTCTTCCTGGACAACCACATAAGCCCCGCCATAATTAGTAGCATTCACATAAACAACATCCTCATCAAGCGGAACATAACTCGCCTCAATCTTATACCAAGTAGAATTACAATATCTAGAATCAAAAATCCAATCAGGACAGGTATAAACAGAAACCAAACTTCTATCCGTATAAGGGAGCCCTTCAAAATTCATTTCCAACTTACTATCATTCCCAATCAAAATAGTCTGAATACCAAGACCAGCCAAAACAATATCAACATCTCTATCAATAGATCCAGGAGCTAAACTATCCAAAGAAATATTATCAAACCGAATGGGATTAAACAAGCTCCTATCGGCAACAACCCTATCCAACAAGGTACTATGACCAAACACACTAAACTTAGCATTATAAGTTCGGTTTATCAAAGGAATATAATAATTCCCACTAGAGGGAATAGAAATATTTTCAATCAAATTCTCTATCAATAAATCATAACCCCCACGATACATTTCAATTTCAGCCCCATGAGTAACAGAATCGGCATCAGCAAAAGTTCCTGACCAAATAATCAAACCAGAATAAACATTAAACCAAGCAGTGTCATTCATATAATTTCCAGCACTGTCATTCGCATGAACAATTATGTCATAATCCCCAACAGCAGTTAGAGAAGAAATATTCCCAACAAAAGTTCCATTAACATTAACCAAGTTCAAAGAATAAGCAGAACCATTAGGACCAATAACATCAACCCAAACCGAATCCACCAAAACATTGTCCGTTACATTCAAATTCAAAATAGCGTCTCCTCCAACCAAAACAGGATCAATATTATAAGACTCAAGGGAAGGAGGGCTAATGTCCAAATAAACAATGGCTCCAGTTTCAGTATCACTAGAAATCGTGTCCATAGTAGAATAAACCGAAATAACTTTCAAGTCGTGAGCAACAGCATCGGTCACATCAGGAAGGCTACAGCTCATGATCCAATCTCCCAGTCCAAGAGAAGCATAACCAGAAAGATTGCAAACCTCGCCTCCAACCTCAGCACTAAAGGTCAAATTCTCAGTCAAAGGAATCCCGCCAAAAGTAACATTTACCAAAATCTCAATGCTATCATTATACAAGGCATCTACAACCCCTCCAACTAAAGGACTCAAAATATTAACCCTAAACTCTGTAACATCTAATGACGAAAGAATGTTTCCTTCTGTCGGATTAGCAGCAGGATTAAAAATTCTTGTAGTAACATTATAAATACCACCAAGAATTGGAGCCGTATAATTAACCCTCAAGGAATAAGACGCTTGAGGCTCAACAACAAAACCACCAATAGTGCTCACATAGTCAATAACCGTACCATTATCAGTACTCAAAACATCAGAATCAAAAGTCAACTGAACATTTCCTAAATTATTTACCTCAACAAATCCTAAATCTCCAGCACTCCCAGTTCCAACTCTTGCTTGAGGAAAAGTACTAGGATCATAAGACCAGCTAGTATCAGTTGGAACCGTTATAGTCACATCAACATTGTCTTCTCCAGAACTAAAAGTAGAATTAACTCTAATCGTGAAATCATAATCTCCAGGCGGAGTCCCCGATGGAACATCAACCTGCACATCAATAAGTCTCTGCAGACCAGGATCCATTCTACCAATAGCTGCAGGATTAAATGAGACACTCAAATTATCACAAGACGTACCAACACAATACAAATCAATATTTCGAATAGCATCATTTCCAGTCGACATCAAAGTCAAATCAAACGAACTAGAATTCCCATGAGGAATCGTTTCCCAAACAATAGTCTCAACAAAATCAAAAACAGGATTAGACTCAACATCAACCTGAATCAAAACCTCACGATAACCAATAGAATAATCAGGGTTAGTCCAATTAACATAGGGTCGAACAAAATAAGTTCCAGGAACAGTTGCAGCACCAATTATAATAGAAGTGGAATTCACGGTACTAGTCCCCTCAACCAAATACCCATAACTCAAATTCTGACCAACACTCCAACCACTAGGCAAAATAAATCCAACCTCGGTTTCATAAGCCCCACCCTCTCCAACATTATCAACCGTAAAATTAACATCAAAGAAGTCTCCAATAAAATAACTAATACTGTCAAAAGACGCAGATAAAACATTGGGCGTCAAATCCAATATTGTAGTTCCAACAGAATCCAAGCTCAAACTCACATTCGAAAGCAAACCATTATTATCCACTGCCCACATAACAACATCATAGGTACCAACCAACGCACCAAAATAATTAACGCTATAATCATCACCAACTTTATTCAAATCAAGACGAATCTCAGTTCCATTCGGCATCGTAATATTAACCCAAGCATCAAAAACATAGGCATTATCGGTAATCGTTGCATTAATCACAGCAACCTCACGATTCACGTCGGTAACATTTGGAATAACCCTCGGAGAATCAATAATAGGACCAATATCTCGAACATCCATAAGAATATTAGTCAAATAAGTATCAGGAGAGGTAGAGAAATTCTGAACAGTTACAGCCAAATCATAAAGCCCCTCATTTTGATCAGGAGAAATAGTATACGAAACTGGCAACTCACCAACAGTCTGCTTTTCAACAGTAAAGCTAGTCGGAACCGAAGCGAGTGCCGTAGCCGCACCAACCATGCTAACATCAAAAGTTAAATTAACATTACCAGTATTATTTATGTAAATAATCAAATTTCCAGTAGTCCCGGGTGGCAAGATCTCATCAATAAAAGAGGGGGTCCGACTCCAAGCCATATGCACAGGAACACTGGTATTAACTCCAATAACATCACTTCCCCCATTAGAAGAACTAGCATTAATAACCGCAGAATACACTCCCGGATCCGCGCCCAAAGGAACAGATACAATCGCACTAATCGCAAGTATACCACCCGAACTAATTATACTCTGAACCCCAGACGCAGGATTAAAACTAAGCCAACTAGCGAGCAAGCTTCCACTCTGGTAAAAATAAGAAACGTTAGTCAAAAACGCATTACCAATAGACTCAATCTGAAAACCGCCAACACCAGCACTATCTCCATGGCTAATAGTTCCACTCATATTATCTCCCGTAACGTCCAAAATCGGATTCGACTCAACGTTCACATCAGTCCTATCCCCAACAGAATCATTACTATAATCCGAATTCATCCAAGTTGCATTAACAATAACATCCTTAGAACCAGGACTAGCACCCGCAGGCAACGTAATCAAAAACACATTCGCACAACTATTATTTGCAACAATATCTCCACACTCAAAAACAAACGTAGAATTCCAAGCTCCAATATATTCCTGAATAACTTCCAGCTCAGCATCCCTCATAGTTGCATTACCAGTGTTATTCAATTCAACTGTTAAGTTAAAAGAACGAACCTCATCATGAGATAATCCAGCAATATTCACACTCTCAGGAATAGATGAAACACTTCCAAAAGTAAGCCCACGAACCACAAACGTACCACCATAAAGATTAACCTCATTGCCACTAGTATCATTAACATAAATCAAAACATCATGCCTTCCACCAAGCCTAGCAATATAATCAATCTCATAGGGCCCGTTATTAGGGTTATCCCCTTGGGACAAATTCCCACTCCAGTTCAAATAAACAACATCAGTATAATCACTCGAATTAACAACAGCCCAAACATAATCAACCTCGACATTATCCGCAGCATCAATACTAATAGTCACATTCTCATAATTGGGCTCAATAGATAAATTGGATAAATTAGGATTATTCAAAGTAGGGGAAATTATATCGTCAACCAAAATATCTAAAACAACAGTCCTAAAAGGAGGATAAAAGTAACCATTACTCAAATTAACATCTACAATATACTCTCCAATATTCTGGCTCAAGGAAAGATTGTAATAAATAGTTAAGTTATAACTCTCTCCAACGCTCAAATTAAGAGTATCATTAGAATAATAAACCATGTGACTTCCATTCCCGCTTTCACTAACATTCAAAGAAATAGCAATCTCACCATTATTAGCAACATTAACATATCCGTAAATTCCGCTCTCATTAGAATTAATCGTCTTCGAAATTAAAACAGGCGTCAAATTCCATTCCTTATTCGTAATCTTAATCTGCGTAGTATTAACAACACTCCTCAGGCCCCCATCTGCATCCTCCCAACTACTATTTAAAGAAACAGTATATGTTCCAGCTGGAGTACTCGGCAAAGCGGTAATCTCAAAAGTCTTAGAGCAACTCCCGCTAACATTAACCTCTTCAACCTTGCCACAACTCTGGTTCAAAACATCTGCAGTAAAATTTCCATTAGGCATAGCAACTGCAGCTTTCAAACTATATGCCCCACCCTCTCCAAGATTGTCAAATGTCACATTCAAATCATAACTCACATTATCAAAATAAGTAACATCGCTAATCTCAATAAAAACAGGCTCTCCCCTAATATCCCCCTCAGTCGTTCCAATTATTCTATAATCTAAAGTCCAAGAAAATAAATTATTATTTGAAGTGTCACGTGCAAACGCGTATACCGATCTGTCTCCAACTAAAGCATGAGTATGATTATATTGCCTAATTCCTCCACCAATATCAGTTGTCACCTCGCAACCTCCAAACCCACCAGCAAACTCCATAACAGCTCCAGCATCATCACAAACCCAAACATTGGAAAGACCAATATTATCAGTCACATTAATTTCAAAAACAACCAACTCATTATTTACGTCCGCAATTCCAACAGTTGATGGAGTATCAACACTAAAATCATGCACAACAGGTTTAACATCATCCAAAACACTAAAGCTCATACTCGTATTTTGCTGAATAGGTATACTTCCAACTTCAGCATCAATGACAAAGTTGCCAGAATGAACAACAGGAGTCTTAGTCAAGGGAACATCATAATCAACAACCAAAACATAAGTAGATTGCTTAGGAACAATCTTCAAACTCTCAAAACTAAGCATATCAAAAAGATCTTCATGAGCACTCATATTAAAAGTCAACGGAACATTTCCAGTATTGTTCAAAGTAATATTAGAATGCCATCCAGTCCGATTAACATAAACAGTTCGCTCCACAACATTATCAATATCTCGCGTCCAAGTTTTATTTGTCGGAACAGTCACTTCAATACTCAAATTATCCGAGCAATAATCAAAATAACAACTAGTGCCAGTAGCATTAACAAAAATTTCTCCGTAATAAACTCCAGGACCATACCCTTGAGGAACATCCACAGTAACAACAATACCCTGTATTCCTCCAGGAATCATGCTAAAATCATCCACATCATAGGAAACACCAAAGTCCGAACAAACAATTCCGCTTAAACAATTAGCAACGATATTATCCAAATCATCATTACCTAAAGATTCAACGGTATACGAAACAGTATTAGAATAGATATGAGAAACAAACGTACTAATCCCAGCCTCAAGCAAATGCAAAATAGCATTACTAGTAACAGTCACCGTAGTATTATCAGCCCTAAACGAATCACTCAAATCAGGGTTAGTCCAACTACAATTAACCAAAATATCAAAGTCTCCAGGAACTTCCTTTTCAGGTGTAGTCACATTAAACATCCTAAAGCAACTACTTCCATTAGAAATATCTCCACAAGAGTAAGGAAACAATTCACTAGCAACCCAACCAGAAGGCAAATTCAATTCCATCTCAGAATCATAAGCAATAGCCCTTCCAATATTAGAACAAGTTATATTCATCCTAAAGCTACTATTCGTTGTCTGACTAATATCCTCAACAAAAACAACTCCAGGCAATAACAACGTATCAACATCCGTTAAAGCAATCGCCTCAAACTGATAAGGCGCACTACTTTCGACATTGCCCGAAGTATCATTAACCTTGAAGGTAAAATTATAAAACCCACCAATATCTGGACTATAGCTCACATTATAATACCGACCATAAAGCAAAGGATACCCAGCATCAATCGTATATTGCATACCAACAAACTCATTCAAACTCAAATTAAATTCAACTAAATCTGGCTTAACAACTTCAATCCAAACAGAGCTAACATTAACATCATCTGTCACATTCATAGAAAACCCAATATCCTGATGAGTCTCTAAAACAGTAGGCGCAAAAGTCAAACCCCTAATAACAGGCAAGGTAACATCAAAAATATTAATTACGTGATTGTCTTCAGCAATAGAGTCATTATAATAAAGAACCTGGTCATCGCCAATCACACACCTCATCAAATAACTTCCCAATGCAACAGGGTTCCAATCCAAACTAGTATACCCACTGCTAATCGTAGAATTCGAACCAATGTATGTTCCATTATAATAAAAGCTCACATTATAATCCTCAATTCCACTAGTCATATTCGAATCATTAACCTGACAAGAAACCGTACGAGTCTCACCATAATCATAAATAGGTAAGCTAGGCTGAGTTAAATCAACTTCACTCCAACCATAAATCGTCGTATTAATTTCATACAAATTAGTATCAAACCAAATACGAGTCGCATTCGTATACAAAGTATCCGGACCAAGTTCATAATCTAAAGGAATTCCCCAAACAAGAGAATTACCCCAATTAGAATCCTGGGCCACCATGTCAAAACTACCATTAAACCAGCTAACCACCGGAGCCACTCCATCCTGATTAGAGTTTTCGTCCACTACAACCCAAGTCAAATCCAAATCATCCCCTTTATGATAAGCCCCCGGCAAAGGAGACGATGGGGCAATCGCCAATCTACCCCGAACCTCAATAGATCTATTCCAAGTATCCGACGGATCATAAGTAGGCCTAGTCGCATTAACATAAACCGTATAATTCCACGGAGGCAAAGTCGCACTAGGATTCCAAACAACACTACAAATACCCAAGGCATTAGAAGTACAATTCAATTCACCCTCAGGGGTAATCACATGAATATCCACACCCGCCATAGGACCAATCGCGGACTCCGAAATTTCAACTGTAAAGTTTGTAGCGAAAACACCCTCAGCATCATTTCTATAAATAACGTAATTATCAACCTGCAAATCAATCAACTCAACCGTAGACTCAATCTCTATAGTAGAGCTCTGATTAAAGACACTAGATACATTATAATAAATAGAAGCATTGTCCCAAATCCTACACTCAACATCATAAAATGCAGGAGGTGTAAACGTGGTATCCCATGTCCAACCAGCAACACCATTAACATCCGTAGAAGAATTCATCTGGGAAACTCCATCTATCAAAAACTCAACAATATAATCCTCAATCAAATCGCTATTATTATAATCATTAGCCGTACAATTAAACGCCAACTGCTCACCCTTCAAGTGAACACTAGATGGAATAGAAATATTGTCCACCCTACTCCAACCACGAGTATAAAGATTCACCAAATCCAAATCCGCATCATAATAAGATCCCGTAGCCTCAGCCTTAATATTCCCAAGACCCAAGGACCGATCAGTATCAACGATAAACGATCCACTCTGAGCCGCGAACAAAGTCAAATTAGCTTCATTAGTCCAATTCACAGAATAAACATTTGTAGGCGGCGTAGAACAATAGTCACTCACAATAGAGTCCACGCTAACATTTCCAGTTCGATGCACAACATCATTACCTAAAGGATCTGTAATTCCAATATTCAAAACATCCCAAACTGTTACAATCGAATCATTATTAGGTCCAACCGGGTCATAAAAAATAGCATCATAAGAACCAATGCTAACATTCACATCATGAACTCCAACATCGTAAGAACAAATCGGATCATAAACAAAATCACAAATTCCACTGCCATCAGTCAAACTATAATTCAAATAAACATCATCAATCCACCAAGAACAATTATAGTTAGTCAAATTCGTCCCATTCGTATCCCTCACATTAGCCTGATATAAAATAGTATTTCCTCTATAAACAGTTCCTGGAACAGTCGAAATCACAACCTCACTATCCCCATAAATAACCAGTCTAGACAAGTCATATGCACTATCATAATACTGCTTATCCACGGACAAATTCACACTATAATTCCCAATTCCATAATTAGCCGGAACACCCCAAGTCACATTATGCAAACCACCCAATGGCTCACTGTTTTGGATAAATATCCAATCATAGGCATCCGCACTAGTAATCAACCCATTCTCATCTTTCAAAACCAATTCAAAACCAATATTATTGCCTCGATAAAACTTCGTATCATTAACCGGCAAAACTATTTCAGGAACCAAAGCCCCACGAATCTCTAAGTCACTATAGACACTACTGCCCCAATAATAAATTTTATTAGCATCTAAAGAAACACTATAATTACTAGGAACCTTAGCAGCAATCGGATTGTAAGTATAGTTCAAATAACCCTGGCCATCAGTAGTCCCCAAATCAGTCACATCATCAATAGTAAAATTAAAATCAACAAGCCCAACCTGAACCCCATTCTCATCAATAACACTTCCAATAAAGATCGAGTCGATCGGAGAAAACGTATCATTTCTATAAATAGAATACTTATCTAAAACCAAAGTTGAATTCAATACCCCATAAACAGCACTAGTTGAATTCACATCCGGTCCACTATAATTATGATAATAAATAACATTTTCAGCTTCAGCATAAATATCATAAATCCCAACCGCCAAAACATCCGAAGGATTCCAGGTCCCTTCATATAATCCCAAAACCCCAACACTATCATTATCAACAAATCCAACACCATCAACATAAAAAGAAACATCAGAATTATCAATAGTAACTGCCAAGTCATCAATCACCGTAGCATTCATATTCAAAATAACCCCATAACCGCTGTCAAACCTTCTATCAATATTAGCATCGGACTCCACATTAGAAACAAAAAGCTGACCGTACAAATCAACGGGAGCATTCCCTCCAGAAAAATTCAACGAATACGGACTATGCGCCGTCACATTAACAATATAGGGCCCAACACTCCAACTGTCAATAGGATTCCAATTGTAAACAGCAACACCACTAGAATTCGTATAATTCAAACCAACAAAAACACCACCAACAAAAAAGTGCACCGTAGTATTTTCATCCGGACCAATCTCATCATAAATAGTAGAAGTCAACAAACCAACATCTCCATATCCCCAATCCGCACCCCTATCAATTTTCACCGAACTAGAAACATCAGCTACCGTCAAAATACTACCAACAGTAAAGTATACCTTATCCAAAATAATCGACCTATAATAACTTTTATCAGCACTTAAAATAACACCCCATTCACCCTCAGGATTACTCGCCAAAATATTATAAGACCCCTCCCACAATTCAGAGCCACCATTATAATTCATTGTAGGATAAAAATGAGTCGTATCACTTCTAATAACATCGGCAGTAACACTCGCAGTATTAACAATATTTCCTAGCTCGTCAGTTAAGTTACCAGAAATACCAACAGTATCATAATTAGTAAAAAAGGATTCATTAGGAGGAGAGGTTGCTTCCATCTCTAAACACCCAAATACATCGATATTTTGTAATCCCCATGAGCCAGAAAAATTATCCGAACCATGATAAGGCGCAGACTCCAATGCTTCAGCATCCCAATCATAATTATCAGGTGTAATATTATCTACAGGATTAATCATACACTCATAATATCCGTCAGCAGTGTCCGTAACCGTACAATTCCCAGCATCAGTATAAAAAACCACCGTAGCCCCAGGAGCAGGCTGAGGAAGAACCAAATCATCTTCAAGATAAATTCTCAAAGTAATATTATCCGGAGAATCACAATTAGATCTATAAACATCCTCTCCATTAACCGGATCAGTAGGTTGGATAAACGACTTATCCCAAACAGTAAACTCTTTTGTCAAATTAATATCCCCATGCCAGAACCCACCATTACCCGCATCCAAAGTAGAGACAATCAAAGCAGTCGCATTAATAAAATCCCCAGCAGTATTATCCAAAGCATTCCAATCTCCACCCTTCAAACTAACATTTTCATTAGCGCCACCTCCACTAGGCTCACTATAACTAGTCTTATCCACAGCATTCCCCAAATTATCCAAAACCACTAAACTCCCATCATCATAATCAACCTCAGGCAACCGCGCCGAAGTACCACAAGGAATTGTAGTTGGGGCAAAATTATCAACACAAGTGCCACTCGGCTGCCAGCCAATAGCACTCACAGAAACTAAATAACCATAAACAGAATAAACATTCGTCTTGTTAAACTCGCCCTCATAATCCCCCATACCAGTAAAGGTCACTGTAGGAGAAATCTGAGTTCCAGCAGGATTAGTCGAAGCATTATAGTCCCCCGTATTCAAAATAGTATAATCAACACCCTCAACCAAAACATTACCATTGCTATCATTCACAATATAACTAACATTAACACCAGGACCACCCTCAGGACCACCTATATAATTATCAATAAAACTGCCAGCAGGCGTCCAAGTAGCAACAGAATCAACAGAAGAAACAACACCCTTTACTTCATAATCTCCAGAAACATACGAGTAATCAAAGAAATCAACCTTCGACAAATTAATAGATAAAAAGTCATCTCCAGCATTCAAAGGATTATCATCTGGAACATCATAAGACCCACTAAGTGTTGACCCAATAAAAATACCTCTCCAATAAACCTCCACAGTCTCCCCGCTAACAGAGTCTCCATTCTCATCCCGAACATTCGTAATGCTCCAATTAATAAGGTCCGAAGAAGTACCTGCTCCAACACGAGTAAGTGGGCCAGGAACACCTGGAGACAAAGCAATATCCGCAAACAAACCAGCAATCGTAGTAACATTCACAAACGAATCAGAAATACTAGCAGTATAATACAAACTACTGTTATCACGAAGCTTACATCTTACCTCATGTTCTCCAGAATCAAACAACGCAGCATCCCAAGTATAATTAAAAATACCACTCCCGTCAGTAGTCCCATTAAACACGCTTCCACCATCAACCAAAAACTCAACAGAATAATTAGCAATACCACTTCCCACAAAACTATCCGTAACATTACAACTAATGTCTAAATCACCACGCACATAACTGTCACCATCAATTGGATACGTCATATTAACCTCACTATATCCCCAAACCTCAAACCCAGTAGCAAAACTATCTCCATCATAATAAGTCAAATTAGTTGAAACATTCAAGGTATGAGGCCCAAGCGCATAATCAGTCGGAACTTGCCAACTGGTTTTTTCTTCAGTAGCAATCTCAAAGGAATCCAAATCCCAATGAACAGTAGCCCCACTATCACTACAATCATAACTCAAGGTCGAATTCAAAGTCACCACATCATCCTTATGAAAAATCGAATCCACCGGATAATCAATAGCAATATCAAGCGAACCCTGAACAACAGTTGAAAATTCGCTTGATTCATCTGGCTTATATTCAAAAGTCCCAGTATAATTACCAGTCCATCCATGCACACCAGCCTCAACATCACAACCTGGGTTCCAATTATAACTAACATTACCATCCACATCAGTAACATTTGTGCTCACATTATTCCAGGCCGAATTATAATAAACCATAAAGTCCATATCCTCTCCACTTACATATAAGGACCTATCCAAATCTTCCAGCCTAACTCCAATCTCAGTTACATTATTTCCAACTCTAGAAACCAATGAATTATCTCCGATCAAATGAACAACTCTAACATCATCCTCCTCAATCGTCCCATTCACCAAAATACCAAGCTGATCAGTAGTATTCACCTCATTAAAAGTATCGTTCATCCCAAATTTGTAAAAGTATAGGCCAATATCTGCAGAGGTATAATCATCCACAGTCAATTCGCAAAGATAAGGAGCAGTCGAAGTCATAACTTTTCTCTTAACCCAAGTACCAGTCGAATTAACCCAAAGAGTACAAGTTACATCGTCACCTTCAATATCACTAATATTCACAGCATAATCAAAACTCTCTCCCCATCCTCCATACAATGGAAAACTAACCAACCCAACCGCTCCAGGATCCTGATTATTCAAAAAGAAGACATCCTTGTAGTAGGTAGAATTAGTATTATAATTAATCGTACTAGAATTTATTCGAACACTATAATCTCCCTCATCAACTACTGAAGAATCCCAACTACAATTATAATTTCCGTCCCCTTCATCATTCACTACAACACAAGCATAAGAATTATTGAGCACATCCAAAACCTCAAAACTAGTGGTCGCCCCAGCAACAACATCCCCACACTCACTCCTCAAAATCTCCCTCAGCAAAACAACATCCGAAACATTAAAGTCCACAACAGGGCCAATCAAATCATCCAACAACCAACCAGTCACACTAAAAGACTTCGAGCTAGAATTTTCATCCTCATATGAAAAATCGTTATAAGTTCCACCAAGCCAACTATGTCCTCCAACAGCATAAGTACAGTTCGGAGAAACAGAATATCTCAAATTTCCACTATCATCCGTAACATTAGAATAAACCCAAACATCGTCATAAATCCTACCATTAACTCCAGCCTCAACATAAACACCTCTATCATCATCATAAACCCTAACACCCAAAACCCCCGAATCCAAATTCCTATCCAACACCAAGCCATCTCCTTCCAAATAATTAATGGTCACATCATCAATCTCCACATTATAGTTATCTGTCGGACTCTCAGCTGCTCCCCTATTGTAATCTGTAACATTAATCTTCCAATACCTGATCCCCACCATAGACTTATTATGTACATTACAAATCATTCCTCCAGTCGCATGCTGAGCAGTAACATCGCATCCAGTCGAATTAACATAAAAATTCTTAACAAAATATCCACCACTACTCGGAGTATAATTCTGAACAAGCACTTTCTCCCAATTAACATTATCAGCACTCTCCCAAAGCATAACCGAAGCCAACTCTGCATCCGGCTCCCTCATCTGAAAATTAAAGGTAAACGTTTCACCCCAACCAGCACCTGCAGGAACAGAACTCTCAAATCTCAAAGCCGGAGCCTGCGAAACGCTAAAGTTACTTGTCCCACTGTCGTTAAACCCAGTCAAATCATCAACATCAATACTAATATTCCAATCCCCAGATTCCGTAACAAACGCAGCAGTCACATTAAATTCATAAACACATCCATCCGCAAAAGGAGTAACGCAAGTCATAGCCGCATCATTAAACGGAGTCCAAGTAGGAGCATCCACTGTCACCAAAACCTCATCAATATTATCTTCAAAGTCAGTTATATTAGCCCTAATAGTAATCGTCTCCCCGAACAAAAACCGCGTCTCACTAACCCCAAACAAATAAGTCTCAATCGAATTCAAAACCGGAACAGGATTAATATAATCAAAAGAAGTCGCATTAGTATTATTGAAAAAATATTGTTTACTAGCCAACAAATCTACAGCATAAGTTCCATTAACAATCCAAGTCCCAACAATATCCACAGCATAATCCCCGGAAGAATTAGTCATGCTCAAATTCAAAAAACTAGTCTTAGTAGCATTAGGATAACTAACCTCAAGAACCAAGTCAACATCTTCAATAGGACCAAAACAGTCAAATACATTTCCAGAAGCCAAAACAACATCGTCATAATGAACATCCACACTCTTATTCAAACCAAGCGTCACATTCAAAAAATCCCTAACAATAATATCAAACTCATAACTCTCGTCATCCTTATAGTCAACGTCACTAATATTCGCTTTCCACTTCCGAGCCCCAACGTCAACTGAACAATCCGTAACCCAAGTTACAGCAGAATTCCCAGATCCATCCGTCACATCACTACCCAAACTCCTCCATGCAGAGTCATAATAACCCCAAAAGTCCACATCTTCCCCAACCAAATAAAGATTCCTATCTATATCAAAAAGTCTAACTTCAGCATCAATGCTCTGACTCCGATTAACATCACTATTATTCCCAGCTAAATAATCCAACCTAACATCGTCTTTCAAAACACCAACAGCAGTAGAAGTATTATCCTCACCCAAATTATAATCATCCGCTCTAAACTGAAAATACGAAGTCCCAATATAACTACCATCCCAACCTTCTCCTCTGATAAAATTAATTCCAGAATCAACACAAGGACAAACTAACTCAGTAGAATTCTTCATAACCCAACTAGCATTATCAGTCGAAAACCAAAGAGAAACATTAACATTCTCAGCATTAGGCTCAGTTAGATTAACCGAAAAATTCCAACCCTCTCCCCATCCACCATCATCTTCAAAGATATAAGATTCATTAGACAAAACAGGAACAGCCGTCAAAACCTCAAACTCATCAAGGGACAAGTCGCTAACATTATAATAATATTCCTTACTAATATTTACCCGAACATCATACAAGTCCAAAACTGAATCAGGTAAAATAACATAGGAACAATTATACCATCCAGACCCTTCACTCATAACCTGACCAGAATCACAAACCTCCACGACCCCATTAGCAGAATCAATTATCTCAACAATACTCACAATCCCATCAACCATTTCCCCAGCGTCTCCAGTAACATTCCACCTAAACAAAACACTATTTCCCACTTCATATTGCTGAGAACCACTAGGAACCTCCAAAACCAAAGTCATCTCACCAATCAAAGTCAAATTGACAACAGAAGAATTAGTATCATTATAATCCACATCACCATAAGCTCCTCCAATAAAATTCTGAGGACCTACAACATAACTTGCATCAGGATCCAAAACATAAGAACAAACTCCCCCACTAGTCACATCATCTTTTCGAACACCATAATTAACTCCATCTTCAGTCACCCAAATTCCACAAAAAGTATCATCGCTAACAAATCCGTTATTATCTGTATCATTTATGTTAACCTCCAAGGAAACAGAAGCGCTCCCATTCCTATCCAAATTAATCCCAAATCCATTAGTTGCAACAGAATAGGTGTCGTCTTTCAAAACACCAACAGCAGTAGAAGTATTATCCTCACCCAAATTATAATCATCCGCTCTAAACTGAAAATACGAAGTCCCAATATAACTACCATTCCAACCCTCTCCTCTAATAAAATTAACTTCCGAATCAGCACAAGGACAAACTAGCTCGGTATCATTTTGCAAATTCCAAGAAATATTATCGGTAGAAAACCAAAGAGAAACATTAACATTATCAGGATTCGGATCTGTTACATTAACCGAAAAATTCCAACCCTCTCCCCATCCACCATCATCTTCAAAGACTGCACTCTCCAAACTCAAAACAGGAATAGAAGTTAAGACTTCAAACTCATCCAAAAACATCTCACTATTATTATAATAATATTCCTCACTAGAATTAATCCGAACATCATACTCACTCAAAACCAAATCAAACGGAACAACATAACTACAATTATACCAACCATTACCCTCATCATTCACAACACCAGAACAAATCTCAGTCACGCTTCCCACGCTAGAGATCATCTCAAGACTCAAAACATCCACACCAACAACTCCCTCCCCAGCATCTCCAGTCAAATTCCATCTAAAATCAATAACATCATTTGCCACATACTGCTGGGCCCCACTAGGATTCTCCAAAGCAGAAATCAATTCACCCATCACGGTCAAATTCACAACAGTAGAATTAACCTCATTATAATTACTATCTCCATAAATACCACCAACAAAATACTGCACACCAACACTATAGCTATTATCAGGATCAAGGAAAAAATTACAAAGATTTCCGGCAGTCGTTCCATCAATTCTCGTATCAAAATTAACACTATCCTTAGTTATCCAAATCGCACAACTTGCCCCATTATCAACCGCTTTACCATTATCCTCATCATTAATAGTAACCTGCGGAAATGTAAATGAGCCATCAAACCTATTCAAGGTAACCCCAAATCCACCAGAAGCAACCGAACTAGTATCATCCTTCAAAACACTCGTCATGGTAGAAATATTACCTTCACCAGAATTATAATCATTAACATTGAATAAAAAATAAGAAGTACCAATATAACTAGGATCCCAACCCTCGTTCCGAATAAATTTAACCTCTTCATCAGTACAAGGGCAACTCAAATTTGTAGAATTCTGCATAACCCAAGTAGCATTATCTCCAGAAAAATAAAGAGAAACGTTTACATCTCCAGTATCAACCTCATTAACATCAATCGAAAAATTCCAATTCTCTCCCCAACCTCCGTCACCACTAGAAACCACCGACAAACCAGTCATAGTCGGAACCGTATTCGCTATAAGCAACCCAGAACTATTCCCCTCACCACTATAATCACTCCCATCAAACAAATTCATTCCACATGACCAGTTTCCAGTAGAAGTAATATTTCCAGAATCCAAAACAGCATTAAACAAACTTCCATTAACCTGATTCGAATAATTAACAACCAACCACAAGGCACCGTCCTCATACCAATTAACTGTCACATTCAAATTATCTCCATTGAGGTCACTAATATTTGCAAAACAATTCAAATCAGAAAGAGTATCACTCGACCCATCAGTTGAATTAATAGAAGGATTAGGAACATCTGGCTTCGTATTCGCAATTATCAAACCAGATGAATTTGCTTCAACACTGTATTCTTCCCCATCAAACAAAACAGCTCCACACTTCCAAACCTCTCCCTTAGAAGTATTCCCAGACTCAAGCACGCTAGAAACAAGGGTCCCATTCGCAAAACTATCATTATAATCAAGGCTCAAATGCAAAACATCATCCTTATACCAATTCATAGTAACATTCATTAAATCTCCATTATCATCGGTCACTACAACAGAACAATTCAAATCTTCATATGTTTCATTAGTTGCTCCAGTAGAATCTATGGAAAAATTAAACACAGTAGACAAGGTATTCTCAACAACTAACTCACTACTATTAATTTCAGAGATAGAACCAATTCCGTCATCCAAAACAACACCACAACTCCAAGCCTCTCCCTTACTAGTATTCCCATATCCGAGAACAGAATTAAAACCGCTCCCGCTAGCAACACTACTAATGCTCTCACTCAAAATAAACCCATCATCCTTATACCAATTAACAGTAACATCCATTGCATCTCCATCTGGATCACTAACCACAGCGAAACAATTCAAATCTTCATAACTTTCATTAGACCCCCCACTAGAATTAACCAAAGGACTAGGAGCAAAAGGCAATCCATTTCCAATCAAAAGTTCACTAGAATTAGCATCAACACTAGAATCTACTCCATCATCCAAGGTGAATCCGCACTTCCAAGTCTCTCCCTTGCTCGTGTTCCCAAAACCAAGAACCGCATTAAAGTCAGAACCGGAAGCATAACTATTATTATAACTCAAAGTCAAATCCAAAACCGAATCCTTATACCATCGAACTGTAACATTCAAATCATCTCCATTAATGTCACTAATCGTAGAAAAACAATTCAAATTAAAAAGGGTTTCATTCGAACCATCACTAGAATTAATAAAGAGAACAGGGGCATTCGGCTGCGTATTCAAAACAACCAAATCAGAAGAATTTCCTTCATTACTATAACCCTCTCCATCATACAAAATCAATCCACATTTCCAAGTCTCATCCTTTGACAAATTCCCCGCATCCAAAACCGCATTAAACAAAGTCCCATTAGGATTCCCAAAATAATTAATACTTACATTAAGGACATTATCCTTATACCATCTAACCGTAACATCCAAATTATCAGCATCAGCATCTGACAAAACATCAAAACAATTCAAGCCATCCGTACTCAAGTTCGTTCCAAGACTCGAATTAATACCAGGACTAGGTGCAATAGAAATTGTATTCAAAACCGTCAAATTTCCATCAATCCAATCTGGATCATAAACAGACCCGTCATATGCTTTAACAGAACAAGTCCAATCCTCGCCCTTAGAAGTATTGCCGAAATTCAAAGTAGAAACAAATCCAAAAGTACTTTCAGAAAAGGAAGCACTCTGTCCAGAAAGAATAGGCACAACTCCATTGTACCAAGTATAATTAGCATAAACAGTGCCCACGTCAGGACTCGTAATATTAGCATAACAACTCAAGCTCTCCGTAGTCAAATTCGTTCCAAGAGTAGAATTAACAAAAACCACCTCAGTATTAGGACGACTATTCACAATCGGAAGACTCGAACTATTTCCCTCTGCACCATAATTTGTCCCATCATATAAAATAAGCCCACACTTCCAAACTTCACCCAAAGTAGTATTTCCAGAATCAAGCACACCACTAAACGCAGCTCCATTAGTATAACTATTATTATAATCAACGCTCAAATGCAAAACATCATCCTTATACCAATTAATCGTTACATTAGAATCATCTCCATCTGGTTCACTAAGTGTAGTAAAGCAGTTCAAATCATCAGTAGTCTGATCAGTTCCAAGAGTGGAATTAATATTTGTAGCAGGAGCAAAAGGAGGCATATCTCCTATAGTTAAACCTCCAGAAGTAAGTGCAGAGCCATCATCAAATCCATCATTAGGTATAACCTCACAGGTCCACAAATCCCCTTTCGCAGTTTCACCAGGCGCAATTAAATTCAAACTTCCAGCATACATAGCCTCCAACTGCTGGACAGAAAGGGTACTATTAAACATCATAACTTCATCAATATATCCAGGAAACCCAAAATTCCCAGCTTGAGGCATTCGACCAATAGTCATATAGCTAGCATCCACAGGAGCACTCTGTCCAGCAGTAGAAGTATAAACATTTCCCCCATTCTTGTATATTCTATAATAGGATCCATCATAAGTCACCGCAACCTGCTGCCAAGTTCCAGTCTGCAAAACACCAGTTCCAGTAGTAAAAGAACCAACTCCATTATAAAAATCAATCGCAGTAGCATCCACAGTATTAGTTCGGAAAACCCATCCTCCAGCATTAAACACTCCAACAAAAACATCATTAGCCCCCAAAGTCCCAGCAGGATTAAGCCATAGTACAATAGAAAACGGACCATCTAAAACAGGCGGACTATTAATCCTAATCTCGTCAGCATCAGCATCAAAATGATAGGCCCCTCTTCCATCACTACCAGAAGTCATTGCCCAAGTCGCACCCGAAACAATTCCATCATTCCCAGTTGCATAATCTCGAGTCCAACTAGAATTACTTCCACCCTCAAACGGCATATTCAAACTAGCAAAAGAACTCCCATCCAACTTCCAATTAAAAACATTCTTAACATCCTGGAAGTCACCATCACTAGTAGACTGATTATAACAAGTCAAATTTTCCGCAGTATAGTTAGTGCCAAAACTCGAATTCAATAAAGGCGTAGAATGAGTAGTTATAATATTTTCAATATAAAGCCCACTACTGTTTCCCTCATTACCATACACAGCCCCATCATGCAAAATAATACCACACTTCCAAACTTCTCCAACACTAAGATTGCCAGAATCCAAAGTTGCCACAAAACTAAAACCACTTGCATAACCATTATTATAATCTGCGCTCAAATTCAAGATACCATCCTTATACCAATTAACAGTAACATCTAATGGATCAGCATCAGGATCTGTAATAGTCGCATAACAATTCAAATCATCAGTAGTAAGATTGGTTCCCAAAGTAGAATTAACAGCAGAAGTGGGGGAATCAGGAAGGAGATTATTTATGGTCAAATTACCACTTGATAAAGTAACCCCATCATCAAATCCATCATTAGGTGTAACTTCACAACTCCAAACACCTCCAGCAAAAGTTTCACTAGAAACAGTTGTATTTGTTCTATTTTGATATAACGCTAAAATTTGATCCGCAGATAACCCAATATTCCAAATCTGAACCTCATCTATTGAACCATCATAACTCTGCCCAATAATCACCTCTCCTGAAACATTTGATATCGGAATCACCCTTCCAGTTGCAACAACTCCATCTATATACTGAGTTCCTGAAACATTAGCAACATGATGCCAACCACTATCAGTTGAATTCTTAACCCACATCACCGAAGTCATACCCAAACTCGAAAGAGAACTTACATTTACATAATCATCTCCATCAAATTCGTAAGCCCCAGTCCCGTCATGTCCTCCAAAAGAATTCCAAACCGCAGTAACTACGGCTCCATTATTTGAAAATGAGGAATAATCTTTAGCATAAGTAGAATTACTTCCACCCTCAAACGGCATATTCAAAACAGTCAAAGATTTCCCGTCCAAATACCAATTATAAATATTTTTTACACTATCAAATTCCGGATCAGCTGTCGATTGATTATAACAAGTCAAATTTTGATAAGTATTATTACTTCCATCTGTTGAATTAAGGATTGGGGCAATATGCGTAGGAAGATTACTCAAAATTCTAATAACAGAGGAATTAACCCAATTGGTATAATCTATACCGTCAAATAAACGCAAACTACAAACCCAATACTCACCAGAACTAGTATTCCCAGAATCAAGAACCGTATTAAAGTCAGTCCCACTTACATAGCTATTATTATAATTAATACTCAAATTCAAAACCTCATCCTTATACCACCTAACACTAACATTCATAGAATCCCCATCGCCATCAACTATAGTATCAAAACAATTCAGGTCTTGAGAAGGCAAATCACTTTCATCAGTTGAATTTATTCCAGGCGTAGGAGTCGTAGGAAAAATATTCGCAACAACCAAATCACTACTATTCCCCTCTCCACTGTAACTAGTTCCATCGAACAAAACCAAGCCACATTTCCAAGTGTCACCAGAAGACGTATTTCCAGAATTAAGAGTTGCAACAAAGTTCGATCCACTTGCATAATTATTATCATAACCAACATTCAAGTCTAAAACATCATTCTTATACCAATTAGCACTAACATTCACATTCCCAAGATCAAAATCAGAAATAGTCGCATAACAATTCAAATCATCTCCCGTACCATTAACCCCGGAAGTAGAATTAATGCTAACAATTGGCGCAATAGGAGGAGCATCTTTTATGACCAAATCACTAGAATTTCTCGCAATCCCATCACTTCCTCTATCATTAGGAGTAATCTCACAAGTCCATGTTTCTCCTATAATTGTTTCCTGTGAGACAATCAAATTTGTTTTATTTTCACTAATTGCCCTAATCTGTACCCCAGACAAAGAACGATTAAAAACCACTACGTCATCTATCGAACCATTAAAAGTTCTACCATCATCAAACCCACCTCCAATATACAACGAATTCGTATTATCAACCAAAGAAGAAGATCCAGCAGCCGCAGAAACCAACTCATTTCCATCAACAAAAATTGCAATATGACTCCCATTATATCTCGCAACAATATGCGTCCACTTATTCAAAGAAACAGGACTAGTTGTAGTAACAGTCTCTCGATTTGCCCCATCGTCAATATAAAAATAAACCTCATCGCTACTTCCCAAATAAAGAGCAAAATTATCATCATCGGTTCCAGTTTTGTCCGATATAGAATTCCCAGAAGTGTAATATACAGGCGCCGAAGAAGTTATTTCTTTAGGGTAAACCCAAGCCGAAAATGTAAATGCAGAAAGGCCATCTAATATTTTATCTCCAACAACAATTTTTTCTCCATCGGCATCAAACTCAATTCCACCCATTCCGTCATATCCTCCAACAGGATTCCAAATTCCTCCAAAAACAGCCCCATCATTTGAGAATGATGAATAATCCCTAGTATAAGTCAAATTACTCCCACCCTCAAACGGCATATTTAAAAGAGTTATAGATTCCCCGCCCTCATACCAATTATAGATATTCTTCACACTATCTCCCTCCGAGTCAGACGTTGATTGATTATAACAAGTCAAATTTTGATAAGTATAATTACTTCCGTCCGTTGAATTAAGAATTGGAACAGAATGTGTCGGAGAGTTGCTCAAAACAGAAATCACAGAAGAATTGATCCAATTACTATAACTCGCTCCATCCGACAACCTCAAACTACAAGTCCAATCTTCATAACCAAAAATATTCCCAGAATCAAGAACAGCATTAAAACTAGTCCCACTTGCATAACTATTATTGTAATCAACTGCAAGATATAAAACAGAATTCTTATGCCACAAAACTGAAACATTTAGGTTATCCAAATCATCATCCAAGATAACATCAAAACAATTTAAGTCTTGAGAGCTGTCATTAGTTCCATCCGTTGAATTAATACCAGGAGTAGGGTTATCAGGAGCAATATTCAAAATACTAACTTCAGAAGAATTAACCCAATTACTATATTCAGTCCCATCGTAAACCCTCACTCCACACTTCCAATCCTCACCAGCGCTAGTATTTCCAAAACCAAGAACAGCATTAAAATCAGTCCCGCTAGCATAACTATTATCATAATTAACCGTTAAATC
>PJEL010000900.1_pt1 | contig 32911 bp, 44 predicted proteins | sample 1853271 | NCBI WGS metagenome assembly PJEL01 (sample SAMN08108733, study PRJNA415343) | Invertebrate metagenome, whole genome shotgun sequencing project. | host: Globobulimina | place: Sweden: Gullmar Fjord | collected 2015-08 | reverse complement strand
AAATTTCTAGAGATTTGAGATTTTCGTAATCAACGCAAATTTAATTAATTAAAATTTCTAAAACGAAAAATTAATGAGAAGAATTAATAATTGTGAGCTTTTAAAATTAAGTAGTGAATTATTAGGATTAGAAAATGATGAAACAAAAATTTTGAGAAATATTGAAAAATATAAATCATTTATTTTCTATAAAATAAATACAAAACTCAAAATTGACGACCAAAAAGACTTTTTTAATTTTATTAATTATTTAAAAAAATTTTATTATTATTCAAATAAACAATCAAAAAAGAGTATCACTGAAAATTACTTTTTAGCAATTAAAGGGATACTCTTAGTTGAAGATTTAATTAAAAATTACCCAAACGAATTACCAATTAAAAATCGAAAATAAGCAGTATCATAAGTTATTGATTTACTACAATACACTCGGTTGTTAGAATCATTCCAGCGATTGACGTAGCATTTTGTAAGGCCGAACGACTCACTTTAGCTGGGTCGACAATCCCTAACTCATACATATCCCCAAATACGTCATCTGCCGCATTATATCCAATATTAAAATCTTCTGCTTCAATACGTTCTATAATAATAGAACTATTTTTACCAGCGTTTTCAGCAATTCTACGTAACGGAGCAGTGATTGCTTTACTCAAAATTAAAGCCCCAACTAGCTCATCTTCTCTTAAATTTAATTTTGCCCATTGTTTTAAACTTTCAGCAAGGTGTACGAACATAGTTCCACCCCCTGGTACTATACCTTCCTCAACGGCAGCACGTGTGGCATTAATTGCATCTTCTAAGCGTAATTTCTTATCTCGCATTTCGGTTTCTGTTACAGCACCAACTTTAATAACAGCAACACCACCGGACAATTTAGCAATTCGATCTTGCAATTGTTCTTTAGTGTAAGCGTCATCAGCCACTTTAATTTGCTTTCTTAAATTTTCACAATGTTGTTCGACTAATTTTTCTGTACCCTCATTAATAAGAGTTGTATCATCTTTGGTAACAATCACTCGTCTTGCTTGGCCAAGTTGAGTTAAATTAACATTTTCTAAACTTAAACCTGTCTCTTCCGTAATTACTTGACCTTCAGTAAGAATAGCAATATCTTCAAGTATAGGTCGACGACGCTGTCCAAAACTTGGTGCACGAACTGCCGCTACATTTACAACATTTCGTAACTTATTTAAAATTAGAGTAGTTAGCGCTTCTTTTTCTACATCAGCAGCAATAATTAACAATGAACGTTTAGTTCGTGCTACTTGTTCTAAAATCGGTATTAAATCTTGTTTTACTAACGTAATTTTTTTATCTGTTATTAAAATATAGGGATTATCAAAAACAGCTTCCATACGTTCTGGATTAGTAATAAAGTATGGGGAAATAAATCCTTTTTCAAAACGCATACCTTCTGAAATTTCTAATTCGATAACAGTTGATTTACCTTCTTCTAAAGAAATAACACCGTCTTTACCAACTTTATCTAAAGCACTAGCAATCATATCACCAATTTCACGGTCATTACCCGCAGAAATTGAAGCTACCTGTGAAATCGCGGTTAAATCTTCAACCGGTCTTGCATATTCATTAATATTTGCAATTAAAAATTGCAGGCCTTTTTCCATTCCAATTTTCAGCGAAATAGGATTTGCTCCAGCCGTTAAATTTTTCATACCCTCACGAACCATAGCGTGAGCTAAAACCGTTGCTGTAGTTGTACCATCACCGGCAACATCATTTGTTTTTGACGCCGCTTGACGAATTAAAGCAACTCCCGTATTTTCAATATTATCAGCTAATTCAATTTCACGTGCAATTGTAACCCCATCATTAATAATTTGAGGTGATCCTGATTTTTTCTCTAATACAACATTTCTTCCTTTCGGACCTAATGTAACCGAAACCGCTTCAACCATAATGCCCATACCATGCAATAATGCACGACGCGCATCGTCTTTGTATAAAATTTTCTTACCTACCATAATAGAATTGATCGAATATAAATTGCTAATAACACTATAAACCTAATATTATTAGAAAAAACATGTTTAGGCAAGCTAAGAAAAATTTACTATTTTAGTTATTTCTAATTTTTACTTGCCTAAAAAAAATGAATTTGCTATATTTATGTTGGTTAAGCCCGGATAGCTCAGTTGGTAGAGCAGTAGACTGAAGATCTTCGTGTCACCAGTTCGAATCTGGTTCTGGGCATTATGAATAATCTCAAGATCACAACTTTTAACTTTTTAAAATTAAATTTTAAATTTGATATATGTGCTATAATTTATGTAGTTACTTAAAGAATAACCATTTAGTAGAATAATTTTTAATAAGGAATTAACAGTGAAACGTATACTTACATCATTCTGTATCGTTTTTATGATGATGTTTAATGTACCGGACCCTTCATTCGCGAATGTTGGTACATTAATCGATTGTGATAAATCACCTGCATTTACAAAACGTCTTAACGCAAGTGTTAAGAAATTAGAAGGTCGTTTAGCAAAATATGAAGCTGGAACTCCACCCGCTTTAGCTTTAGAACAACAAATCAATCAAACTAAAACTCGTTTCTCCAATTATGCAGATTCAGGTTTACTTTGTGGTGCTGATGGTCTTCCACATTTAGTTACTGATGGTGATTGGGCACATGCTCCTGAGATCATCGTTCCAGGTTGTATTTTCCTTTATACAACAGGTTGGATTGGTTGGGCTGGACGAAAATACGTTCAGACAGTTGCAAAAACTAGTAACCCAACAGAAAAAGAGATTATTGTTGATGTTCCTGTGGCGCTAAATATTATGTTCGCAGGATATTTATGGCCCGTTGCTGCATGGGGTGAATTTGTAAGTGGTGATTTTGTTGCTGAACCAGAGGATATTACGGTTTCTCCTCGTTAATTTTTAAATCTTTATAAGATTTTACGAACCGTTTTTAACTTTTTAGTTCTTTTATAATTTTTGGATCATAAATAATGAATAAAATTAATTTTATTAAAAAAATTTTTGTTTGTCTGTTGTCGTTCTCTTTTAGTTTCAATGCTTTAGCTATCGAATTAGATGAAGCTACACGTACGGTACCACTTGACACATCTGGAAATGGTGTTGTTTTAACCACAGAGCAAGTAAAACGAGGTAAACGTCTTTTTAACGCTTCATGTGGTTCATGCCATACTGGTGGTATTACTAAAACAAATCCAAATGTAGGTCTTGATCCTGAAGCATTAAGTTTAGCTACACCAAACCGTGATAGTATTAAAGGCTTAGTTGATTACATGAAAAACCCAACTACATACGATGGGTTAGAATCAATTGCGGAAGTGCATCCAAGTATTTCAAGTGCAGATATTTTCCCTAAGATGCGTTCATTAACAGAAGAAGATCTATTTGCGATTGCTGGTCATATTCTAGTTCAACCACAAATTATTTCTGAGAAATGGGGTGGTGGTAAAATTTACTACTAATAAACAAATTGTTTGTTAATAGTAAATTTTATTGAGAAGTTGTACGCCGACGTAGAAATTTTCTTTAATTGTTAATATCCCATCGGCAAAAAAGCTAAGTGTTACGATTTTTAGACTTTTCTATGCTCATAGTTATATCTAAACATCTAATATTTGACGTTTTTTCAATTTTGATATGTCCCGAAAATTTGAAACGTGTATTGTTCTCACTTTTTATGGTCAAACATTAAATCGGAGAGCAATAACCAATACTATAATCTAATTGACTATAACAATTTTATGAATGATTTAAAAACTTATTTATCAACTGCACCAGTTTTATTAACTGTTTGGATGTCTTTGACTGCTGGTATGTTAATTGAAATGAATCGTTTTTACCCTGATGCTCTATTCTTAGGTTCTTACTAATATGAACGATTAAATTTCATTCTTTAAAACATTAGTTTTAAGGATTGAAATTTAATACCATTCTCTTTAAGGTTAACGTTATAATTATATGTATATTTTTTATTTCATTATTCTTGAATTAGAGGGGTTAAAACAACAAGACAGTTTAATTTTTCGAAGATGAGCTTTGATCCTTCTCTAAGTTAAAAAGTCATGTACCATTAAATTAATTTGATGTTTCGTAGAAATAATTTTAGCTATTTGACTTATACTTCATCAGAATATAATAACAGGTTATCATAGTACTTTATTTATTATATTTCCTTTCACTCCCCTGTTTTACCTTATGTTATTCCTAGAGAGTTTTTCTCGTATGATTTAAATTAAAATTTATTAAAACATAGATAGAAAACATTTTCCCCCTTAAAAATTACATGTTTTTAAAATGTTTCAAACCATTTTGACACAAGATAATTTCCCTATACTTATTCGCTAATTTTTGGAAATAGATGTTAACATTCGTTTAATTTTTTATATTTATGTTTGAACGTTTTACAGAAAAAGCTATTAAAGTCGTGATGCTTTCTCAAGAAGAGTCACGTCGTTTAGGTCATAATTTTGTTGGAACTGAACAGATCTTACTTGGGTTGATTGGAGAAGGGACAGGTGTCGCGTTTAAAGTTTTACGTGATGAAGGCCTTAACTTAAAAGAAGCACGTATGGAAATTGAGCGCATTATTGGGCGTGGGTCTGGTTTTGTTGCTGTAGAGATTCCTTTTACGCCTCGTGCAAAACGTGTTCTTGAAAATAGTATCGAGGAATCAAGAGACTTAGGTCATCCTTACATTGGTACTGAACATATTCTATTAGCTTTACTAGATGAAGATGATGGTGTTGCTTGGCGTTTATTTGAAGAAAAGAAAATCGATGCTGAAAAATTACGTGCTGACGTAATTGTTGCCATGGGTACCGATGCATTAGAAATGAGTAGTCGTTCGTTCCGTCGTCGTGGTGGTGAAGAGGAAGAACGTGAATATTCTCTAGAAGAGTACACTACAAATTTAACGGATATGGCACGTGAGTATGCTTTAGATCCTGTAATAGGTCGAGCAAAAGAAATTGAACGAGTTGTTCAAATTTTAGTACGTCGTAAAAAGAATAACCCTGTTTTAGTGGGTGAGCCCGGAGTTGGTAAAACTGCGGTAGCGGAAGGTTTAGCACAACGTATTTTCCAACGTGATGTGCCTGACGTTTTAGATGAAAAAGAAATTGTTTCATTAGATATTGGACTTCTATTAGCGGGTACAAAATATCGAGGAGAATTTGAAGACCGTTTAAAACGAGTTATGGAAGAAGTTCAGACTTCAACGAAAATTATTCTTGTAATTGATGAGCTTCATAACTTAATTGGCGCAGGGGCAGCAGAAGGTGCCGTTGATGCTGCTAATATTCTGAAACCAGCTTTAGCACGTGGTGAATTACAATGTATTGGTGCAACAACAATCGAAGAATATCGTAAGCATATTGAAAAAGATCCTGCATTAGAGCGTCGTTTCCAACCGGTTACTGTCCCTGAACCTACAATTGAAGAGACAATCGAAATTTTACGTGGTCTTAGAAATCGTTATGAAAAACATCATTTACTTCGAATTAGTGATGGTGCTTTAAATGCGGCGGCAAACTTAGGTGCGCAATTTATTGCTGATCGTTTTTTACCTGATAAAGCTATCGATTTAATTGATGAAGCTAGTGCTCGTGTTCGTTTATCAGGTTGTGGTTTACCTGACGCGGCTAAAAAATTAGATAAAGAATTACGTGAAATCTTAAAAGAAAAAGATATTGCCATTCGTAATCAAAATTTTGAAGAGGCAGGACTTTTACATGGTCGTGAGATGGAATCGCGAGCTCAAATTACAGCAGTTCTGCAAGCTCAAGGTGATCTTAAATTTTTAAATTCACAAGAACTTACAGTTCGAGAAGAACACATTGCTGAAATTGTTGCAGCGTGGACTGGAATTCCTGTGAACAAGGTTTCAAAAAGTGAAACCGAGAAATTAGTTAAAATGGAAGAGCTTTTACATGAGCGAGTTATTGGCCAAGAAGTAGCTGTTGCTGCTATTTCACGAGCTATTCGACGTGCTCGTGTGGGTTTGAAAAATCCAAACCGTCCAATTGCAAGTTTTATTTTCTCGGGTCCAACAGGTGTTGGTAAAACTGAATTAACAAAAGCTTTAGCGTCATATTTCTTTGGTTCAGAAGAGTCAATGGTGCGTATGGATATGTCCGAATATATGGAACGCCATAACATTGCTAAACTAATTGGTTCACCACCAGGTTATGTTGGTTTCTCGGAAGGTGGATTGTTAACAGAACAAGTGCGTCGTAAACCTTATACCGTAGTTCTTTTTGATGAAGTTGAAAAAGCACATCCAGATGTATTTAACTTATTATTACAAATTCTTGAAGATGGTCGCTTAACAGACGCTCAAGGACGTTTAATTGATTTTAAAAATACATTAATTATTCTAACTTCGAATATTGGTGCTAAAGCGATTGAACAAGGTGCTTCTAAGGCTGCAGCTGGGATTGGTTTTGATTCATTAGATGAGGATGCTCAAAGTGAAAACTATGCTAAAATGTCGAGTGCAGTTCAAGATGAATTAAAAAATTATTTCCGTCCCGAGTTTTTAAATCGTTTAGATGAAATTATTGTTTTCCAATCATTAACTCAAAATGATGTTCGTAAGATTGCAGATATTATGTTGAATCAGCTCTGTAAACGCGTTACGAAACAAGGTTTTGGTCTAGATATTACTGAAGAAGTTAAAGCTAAATTAGCCGTGGAAGGTTTTAACCCAATTTATGGAGCACGTCCTTTACGTCGAGCAATTATGAACTTACTTGAAGATCGTCTCGCAAACACTTTCTTAGGAAAAACATTTGTCGAAGGGACAAATTTTGCAGTTACGCTTGATGAGACTGAGACAATTCAGATTGAAGTTAGTGGTGTTACGCCAATTGAATCGAAAGAGGAAGGTACAACTGATAATGATAAAGCCAAAGCTTCTGCTAAAAAGAAAAAACTTATTCAAAAATCAGATCGAAGAACTGCCTTAATGGCCCTACAAGAGCGTACTGGCCCTAGTACATCTTCTGATAAATAAGAATTATTAACTTTACCAATAGATAAAATTATGTAATTTACTTTTAGTTTTGTTACTCTAAACGTTTAATAAAATTTTTGGCTCGCATAATTTTATCTAATATTTAACATTTAGACTATAATGTTTTATATTCTACTATAGAAATATTTTTAAAAAATATATATTTGTATTATGACATCAACTTTATCATCTTTTGTTTTTAGTTTAGTTGCAGGTGCTTCAGTTTTAATTGCTATTGCTGTAGCAGTTATTTGGGTAAGTTCAAACGATCCATTAACACGTAGTTAATAAAATGATTAATGTGGGTTTTGGCCCTAATATCTTATTAGGTATTTTAATTATTCTGGCTGTTCTCGGTTTATACTTTTTGCGGACAATTAAATATGAATTATCCCGTGATATTGATATCTTTTTTACAACTTTGGGTTTAATTTATAGTTCGATTCTTATAATTCATGGTTGGCGACTTGATCCTATTCTTTTATTTGGTCAAATTTTAATTCTTATTACGATTTTATCTATTGGCTGGGAGAATATTAGATTACGCGGTTTAGTCGCAAAGAATAATCAATTTTCAAAAGATGATTAATTTATTTTGTCTTGCATTTTGAATCCAAGTTTTTAAAATAATTTGGATTCAAAAGATTCACAGGTGTTTGAATTCATTAATATATTTCGTTGGATTTCAAGCACCTTAATTCTTTTTTAACTTTTTTACATCTGTTTAAATTCTTACCTTATTAAAATAAATAAGACTACTCAATAGAATTTTGATAATTTATTATGGGCAGTACTGGATTCGAACCAGTGACCATCTGCTTGTAAGGCAGACGCTCTACCACTGAGCTAACCACCCTTCATGTACACTATTATAACCGTTTATGACTTATTTGTAAACTCTATTGTTAAATTATATACTTTTCCTTTTTAAACAAATTGTAATCGGATTTTTTAGATTAAAAATTACAACCTTAAATTTTAGGGGCTATTAAAATTTAAGGTTGTATTTTTTTATTTTTATAGTACACTAAAATGTGGGATTTGAGTTTATATTCTTGAATTAATAGTAATGTGTCAGAATTTAATAATAGCAGCACACTATTTTTTTACGTGATGTAAATCTTGAATCCTTCCTATAAAACCTTATTTAAATGATTGTTTTAAACGTGTTGCTTTACCTGATAATTTTCTTAGGTAGTAAAGTTTTGAACGACGCACTTTTGCCGAACGTAAAACTTCTATTGATTGAAGTTTCGGTGAATGGATTAAAAAACATCTCTCAATTCCAATACCCTGCATAACTCTGCGAACTGTTATAGTTTTATTTAGACCCGCATTAGCTTTTGAGATTACAACGCCTTGGAAAAATTGCGTACGTGTCTTATTTCCTTCTTGAATTTTAACTCCCAGTTTTACTGTATCACCAACTCTAACAAGCGGCACAGTCGAATTTAAATAATTAGATTCTACTTCTTTTAGTAAATCGTGGTTTTTTATTCTCTCGATTTTTTGTTCTATCATTTCGTTGCTGGATAATTTATTTACCTTATAATCCATAATATTACCTTATATTCGTTTATAAAGTAAACCCTAAATTTTTACCCATGTATCGGCACTTTTTTGAACCTCAAGTTAACTTATTTTCGCAATTTTTTGATTTCTCTGACTCACTTTCAGATTTCTAAAACTATTTACAATTAATTCGATAAATTGAGTAAAAAGTTTAAATCTATTTATATTTACATCGTTTCAAACAACAAATAAGTCAGACTAATATAATAGAGATGTACTGAAACGTAAAAGATCTCGAAATACGAACTAGATACTATAAATAGGCCGGGTTGGATTTGAACCAACGTAGGCGAAGCCAACGGATTTACAATCCGCCCCCTTTAACCACTCGGGCACCGACCCTAATTACTTGTAGACTAATTGTACACCTAAAATTTCGGAAACACAAGTGTAGTGAGGAATTTTTTGAATTTTTATTTTAATAAATTGTCTAAAATATATAATTTTACGAATAATAGAATTCCGTCTATAATATGATATTAGTAGAAAGCTATTCTATAAACATTTATCTTAAATATTATAAAAGATCTATATGCTTAGTGATTCTCAAATCTTATTAGCCCTTGCTGTTGCTATAATCCCTTCACTTTTAGCGGTTCGACTTGGAACTGCTTTAAATAATTAACTTTACTACCCTGTTGTCTAATATTTTGTATGTTATGCATTATGAAACTTTAGACAACACGTCTTTACCGGAAACTGAAAATAAAATAAATTAGAAATATGAACAAAAAAACGACTTTACCAATTTTTCCATTTAGTGCTATTATTGGTCAAGAAGAAATGAAATTAGCTCTTCAACTTAACGTTATCGACCCTAAAATTGGTGGTGTAATGATTATGGGGGATCGTGGTACCGGTAAATCTACAACAATTCGTGCAATTGCAGATCTTTTACCTAAAATTGACATCGTTAAAGGTGATCCTTTTAATTCTCATCCAACAGATTTAGAATTAATGAGTGCGGAAGTTTTAGAGAAATACCGTAATAATGAAACTCTTGAAACTGAAGGAATTAAAATTCCAATGGTTGATTTACCTCTAGGTGCAACTGAAGATAGAGTTTGTGGTACGATTGATATTGAAAAAGCCTTGACAGAGGGTGTAAAAGCTTTTGAGCCTGGTTTATTAGCAAAAGCAAATCGTGGAATTTTATATGTTGACGAGGTTAATTTACTTGATGATCATTTAGTTGATATTTTACTTGATTCGGCCGCATCAGGATGGAATACGGTAGAGCGTGAAGGTATTTCAATTCGACACCCTGCACGATTTGTTTTAGTTGGGTCAGGTAACCCTGAAGAAGGTGAATTACGACCACAACTTTTAGATAGATTTGGTATGCATGCTGAAATTAGAACTGTTAAAGACCCAGTTTTACGTGTACAAATTGTAGAAGAAAGAACATCTTTCGACTTAAACCCACAAGAATGGTTAGATAAATACAAAGATCAGCAAGAAGCAGTTACAACACGAATTATGGATGCGCAAGCATTAATTGCCGATATGGAAATTGATTATGAACTTCGTGTAAAAATTTCCGAAATTTGTAGTTTATTAGATGTTGATGGATTACGAGGTGATATTGTAACAAATCGTGCAGCTAAAGCTTATGCTGCTTTTAATGGTCGTAATACAGTTGACCTTGACGATATAAAAGCAATTATTACTTTATGTTTACGTCACCGTTTAAGAAAAGATCCATTAGAAACAATTGATTCTGGTGATAAAGTTCAACAAACTTTCAATGAAGTTTTTGAAATTGAAGCTTAAATTTATTTAAATATATTTTTGTCTGGTTTTATATAACTAGATAAAAATATATTTAAATACGCTTCTAATTTGAAATACCTTTTAAAATAATTATAAATATGTTAAGATTATATTTATAAAATTTAACTAATTAGAAAAGATGTCACGTTATCGCGGTCCAAAATTACGTATCACTCGTCGTTTAGGTGATTTACCTGGTTTAACAAATAAAAGAACTGAGCGTAATTTCCCACCTGGTCAACATGGTCCAAGTAAAGCTAATAAGAAAAGTTCGACTTCAGAATATGGACGACGTTTAGAAGAAAAACAAAAAGTTCGTTTCAATTACGGTCTTTCAGAAAAACAGCTTTTTTCTTATGTTAAAGAAGCGCGTCGCTTGAAAGGTGCTACAGGTACTCTTCTTTTACAATTATTAGAAATGCGTCTGGAAAATATTGCTTATCGTTTAGGTTTTGCTTCTACAATACCAGCAGCTAGACAATTAGTTAACCACGGTCATTTACAAGTAAACGGGAAAAAGGTTAATATCCCAAGTTTCCAATGCCGCCCAAACGATGTTATTTCAGTTAGACCTAAGTCGCAATCAATTGCGTTGGTAAAAGCGTCGTTAGAAACTTCAGTTCCAGTTTTACCGAATAATCTTATTCTCGAAAAAGATAAATTAACAGGTAAAGTTACTTCGTTAATTAGCCGTGAAGACGTTAATTTAGATGTTAATGAACTTTTAATTGTTGAGTTTTATTCAAGAAAATAAAAACTTTTTACAATTTTACATTACTTTTGGTGGTATAATAATATTAGGATGTAAAAATAATCTTTTATTTTAAACACCTACCAAAACCACATAAATCAATTTATTTGTTTTATGTAGTACTTATAATATAATGACGTACCCTTTAGGAGGAATTCATGTCTCAAAACGTATCAGAACGTACACGAATTAAAAGCGAGCGTTACGAATCTGGTGTAATCCCATATGCAAAAATGGGTTACTGGGATGCTACATATTCTGTAAAAGCAACTGATGTTCTTGCTCTATTCCGTATTACACCTCAACCAGGTGTAGACCCTGTAGAAGCAACTGCAGCTGTAGCTGGTGAGTCTTCAACTGCAACATGGACTGTTGTATGGACTGACCTTTTAACTGCTTGTGATATCTACCGTGCGAAAGCTTACCGTGTAGATCCAGTTCCAAACGCAGCTGATCAATTCTTCGGTTACATTGCTTACGAATGTGAGCTTTTCGAAGAAGGTTCATTAGCTAACTTAACTGCATCAATCATTGGTAACGTATTTGGTTTCAAGGCTGTTAAAGCTCTTCGTTTAGAAGATATGCGTATTCCATACGCATACCTAAAAACATTCCAAGGTCCAGCAACTGGTGTAATTGTTGAGCGTGAGCGTTTAAACCAATTCGGTCGTCCACTTCTAGGTGCAACTGTTAAGCCTAAATTAGGTCTTTCTGGTCGTAACTACGGTCGTGTAGTATACGAAGGTCTTAAAGGTGGTTTAGACTTCCTAAAAGATGATGAGAATATTAACTCACAGCCATTCATGCGTTGGCGTGAGCGTTTCCTTTACGTACAAGAAGGTATTACTCGTGCTTCTGCAGCAACAGGTGAAGTTAAAGGTTCATACCTAAACGTAACTGCAGCTACTATGGAAGAAGTTATCGAGCGTGCTGAGTACGCAAAAGAAATCGGTACAATCATTATCATGATTGACTTAGTAATGGGTTACACAGCTATCCAATCTATTGCACTTTGGGCTCGTAAGAATGATATGATTCTTCACCTTCACCGTGCAGGTAACTCAACTTACGCACGTCAGAAAAACCACGGTATCAACTTCCGTGTAATCTGTAAATGGATGCGTATGGCTGGTGTTGACCATATTCACGCTGGTACTGTTGTAGGTAAATTAGAAGGTGATCCTCTAATGGTTAAAGGTTTCTACAACACTTTACTAGATGTTAAGACAGATATTAACCTACCTCAAGGTTTATTCTTCGCTCAAGATTGGGCTTCATTACGTAAATGTATGCCAGTAGCTTCAGGTGGTATCCACTGTGGTCAGCTACACATGCTATTAAACTACCTAGGTGACGACGTAGTTATGCAATTTGGTGGTGGTACAATTGGTCACCCAGATGGTATTCAAGCTGGTGCTACTGCAAACCGTGTTGCTCTTGAAGCAATGGTTATGGCACGTAACGAAGGTCGTGATTACCTAGCTGAAGGTCCACAAATTCTTATGGATGCAGCTCGTATGTGTGGTCCTCTACAAACAGCATTAGATCTATGGAAAGGTATTTCATTCAACTACACTTCTACAGATACAGCTGACTTTGCGGAAACTCCAACTGCAAACGTATAATATCACGAAAATTATTTACACTTACAAATAAGGAGTTTTGAATAGTGAGACTAACACAAGGTGCTTTTTCATTTTTACCAGACTTAAACGACGCTCAAATCCAAAAGCAAGTTGAGTACTGTATTTCTAAAGGTTGGGCTGTTAACATTGAGTGGACTGATGATCCACACCCACGTAACATTTACTGGGAACTATGGGGTTTACCTCTTTTTGACGTAAAAGATCCTGCAGCAGTAATGTTCGAGATCCAAGAATGTCGTAAGGCAAACACAACTGGTTACATCAAAGTTCAAGCTTTCGATGCATCTAAAGGTTGCGAGTCATGTGTACATTCATTCATCATCCAACGTCCATCGTACGAGCCAGGCTTCTACGTACAACGTACTGAGGTTGAAGGTCGTTTCCAACGATACACAATCCAAGCATACGCAGTACAAGCTAAGCCAGCTGGTGAGCGTTACTAATTAGATTTTCTAATTAAATAATTAGATTATTACCATTTTTTAAAAAAATGGTAATAATCTTTTTTTCTTTTTTCTTTTTTTCAATATTTCAAACTTAAGTTTAAATAAAAACCTTTACTTACAGCCATCTATCCGTCTATCTAAGTATTATTATTATTTTATCATTATTCTCAACCAGGCTATTCTTTATAGATTGTTAGTTGTATATTCTAAGCTGTCACCTATTTGTTAATAACCGAAAACTTTTTAGAAGTTTAGTCTACTTTAATACCTTAGCTTTCTAATTTAAAATAAAAAAAATCTTATGTTAAATTTTATCAGCTTAGATATTCACCATACATATTTGTTTTTATTTTAGTTTATATAACTGCCCGCCATTTTGTGGAAGTAGATAAAGTGGCTGATTTGAAAAAATAATAAATTGATCTAATTTTATTTAAAAATCAATTTATTATTTTTTTAGAGCTTAAACTGCGTCACTCCAAGTTACGTCAACATTTTCTAAAATTAATGATGAGTTGTAAATTTGAAGGATAATTAATAAAAACACAAGAAATAATGCCATTGTTACAGCCATAATTGGTGTCGTACCCCAACCTGGTGCTACTTTACCATACTCTGCGTTTAGTGGACGTAGGATTTCTCCTAATCTTGTTCGTAAAGCCATAATTTATTTAAAGTATAAAATATTATTGATAATATTTCCTATTTCACATAATAATAAATACTATATATTAAAAGACTTAAATTTTTACTGAAATATGGAAACAGCAACAATTCTTATCGTTTTTGTATCTAGCTTATTGTTAGGTGTTACAGGTTATTCAATTTTTAGTGCATTTGGGCCAGGTGCAAAGTCACTTACTGACCCATTTGAAGAACACGAAGATTAATGGAATTAAAGAGTGTCTTATAAAAACACTCTTTAGTTTCATTTAGTTCTATTTATCAAGTACTTGCGGTGTTTCTCTAAAGAATACCGAAAAGAACAAAATTATTAATGTTCCGATTAATAAAAAAGTATATACTAATGCTTCCATGTTTATTAGAGTTTGTTATTTTTTAATTAATAAAATGCTATACTGCACCTTGTTTACGTGTTGAACGATCACCAAGTTTTGTATAAACACCAAATTCTACCTGCTCTGTTACTTCAGCACCAATACCCGTAAATACATCACGGAATAATGTTCTTGCACCGTGCCATAAATGACCGAAGAAGAATAGAAGTGCTAGATTCACGTGACCATATGTGTACCAACCGCGTGGGCTACTACGGAATACGCCATCAGACTCTAAACTTGTTCTATCAAATTCAAATACCTCACCAAGTTGAGCTTTTCGAGCAAATTTCTTAACTGTTGGAGCATCTTTAAATGATTGACCATTTAATTTACCACCATAGAAATCAACTGTTACACCAACCTGCTCAATACTATACTTAGATTCTGCTCGACGGAATGGAATATCCGCACGGATAATACCATCTTTATCTACTAAGATTACTGGGAATGTCTCGAAGAAAGCAGGCATACGACGCACTGTTAATTCACGTCCTTCCTTATCACGGAAGATTGGGTGTCCTAACCATGATTCAGCAATACCATCACCTTTATTCATTGGACCTGATCGGAATAAACCACCTTTCGCAGGGTTGTTTCCAATATAGTCATAGAAAGCTAACTTATCTGGAATACGTGACCAAGCTTCACGCTCTGATAAACCTTCTGCAACATCTGATTCTACACGACGCTCAATTTCCTGTTGGAAATATCCACTATCCCATTGGTAACGTGTTGGACCAAATAATTCGATCGGTGTTGTAGCACTTCCGTACCACATTGTACCTGAAGTAATAAATGCTGCGAAGAATACGGCTGAAATACTACTTGATAATACTGTCTCAATATTACCCATTCGTAATGCACGGTATAAACGTTGTGGTGGACGCACTGTTAAATGGAAGATTCCTGCAAGAATACCTAATGTACCTGCAGCAATATGGTGTGATGCAACACCACCTGCACTAAATGGATTAAATCCATCAGGTCCCCAAGAAGGTGCCACTGGTGCAACTTTTCCTGTGATTCCGTAAGCATCAGAAATCCAAATTCCAGGTCCAAATAATCCAGTTACGTGGAATGCACCAAAACCGAAACATAATAGTCCTGATAAGAATAAGTGAATACCAAAGATTTTTGGTAAATCTAATGCAGGCTCATCAGTTCTAGGGTCACGGAATAATTCAAGATCCCAGTATACCCAATGCCAAATTGCTGCTAAGAAACAAAGTCCTGATAGTACGATATGTGTTAGTGCTACACCTTCAAAACTCCATAAACCTGGGTTTGATACACTCTCACCTGTAATACTCCATCCACCCCATGAATCTGTAATTCCTAAGCGTGTCATAAACGGCATAACATACATGCCTTGTCGCCACATTGGATTAAGAACTGGATCCGATGGATCGAAGATTGCTAGTTCATAAAGAGCCATTGATCCAGCCCATCCTGCTACAAGTGAAGTATGCATTAAATGTACAGCGATTAATCTACCCGGGTCATTTAATACTACTGTATGAACCCGATACCAAGGTAGTCCCATTTAAGGTCTCCTAAATTTAAAAAACAAATACGTTAACTTTCTTACATATAAATATCTAAATAATATTTTAGTGTAAAAAAGACTGAACATGTTATTAAATTTAATATTTAATAACATGTTCAGTCTTTTAGTGAACTTTTATAAAATTATCTCCTTCGAAATACTTCACTCTTACAAATAAAGATAAATCTAATTTCTTAGTAATTTCTTCATTTTCTCTACCTTTTTAAAAATTAAGGTTTTCGTAAAACGAGTATGTTTGAAAGTGAATTATTTTAAACTTGCGGTTACACCAGCTGGTAAATTAATTTTTACCAATGAATTTGCCTCTTCTAGTGTTTTTGAAACCATTATAAAAATACGTCGATAACTTTTCATTTCGAAATGTTCACGTGCATCTTTATTTACGTGTGGTGAAGTTAAAACACAGTAAATTCTTTTTTTAACTGGTAATGGAATCGGCCCTATTAATTTGACATTACTTGATTCGAAAGCTTCAGAAATTTGTTTCGATGCAATATCTAATAATTTATGATCAAAAGATGCAAGTTTAATTTTTACTGCAATTGTATCTTCGGTATTTGAATCCATTTTTTTCTATTTATGTTAAAATTTTTGAAACAACTCCGGCACCAATTGTTCGGCCACCTTCACGAATCGCAAATCTCATTCCTGCTTCAATTGCAATTGCTGAGATTAATTCTGCAGTCATTTTAATACGGTCACCTGGCATTACCATTTCTACATCTGTACCATCATCTGCGGTGAAGGCTTTAATGTTTCCAGTTACGTCAGTTGTTCGTACATAGAATTGAGGGCGGTAACCTGTGAAGAATGGTGTATGACGACCACCTTCTTCTTTTGTTAAAATATATACCTCACCTTCAAAAACAGTATGTGGTGTAATTGTTCCTGGTTTTGATAAAACCATACCGCGATCGATATCGTCTTTTTGAACTCCACGAAGTAGAATTCCAACATTATCACCAGCCATACCTGAATCTAATGTTTTTTGGAACATTTCTACACCGGTTACTGTTGTTGTTTGTGTATCACCTAGTCCTACAATTTCAATTGTATCACCAACATTAACTACTCCACGTTCGATTCGACCAGTTGCTACTGTTCCACGTCCTGTAATTGAGAATACATCTTCAACAGCCATTAAGAATGTTTTTTCAGTATCACGTTCTGGTGTTGGAATATAGTTATCAACTTCATCCATTAAATTAAAAATTTTATCAACCCATTTATTGTCACCACGACTAAGGTCAGGTGTTGCTACTACAGCTTCTAAAGCTTGTAGTGCTGAACCAGCAACAATTGGAATTGAGTCACCTGGGAATTCATAACTGTCTAGTAATTCTCTTACTTCCATTTCAACTAATTCAATTAGTTCCTCATCGTCTACTTGATCTTCTTTATTTAAGAAAACTACGATGTTAGGAACACCAACTTGCTTAGCTAATAAAATATGTTCTCTTGTTTGTGGCATTGGGCCATCTGCTGCTGATACAACTAAAATTGCTCCATCCATTTGTGCAGCACCGGTAATCATATTTTTTACATAATCCGCGTGACCTGGACAGTCAACGTGTGCATAATGGCGGCCTTCTGTTTCATATTCTACGTGTGCAGTATTAATTGTAATACCACGTGCTTTTTCTTCTGGTGCAGCATCAATATCTGCATAATTTTTTAAAGTTGAGTTTCCAAGTGTTGATAAAGTAGCTGTAATTGCTGCTGTTAGGGTTGTTTTTCCATGATCAACGTGTCCAATTGTACCAATATTTACATGCGGTTTACTACGTTCGAATTTTTCGCGAGCCATTTTATTATTTTATTAAGTTATTAATTTTTTATTTACTTTTGGCATTTAGATTTTTAGTATCTAAATTGAGCAAAGGCTTTATTAGCTTCTGCCATTTTATGGGTTTCTTCACGTTTACGAACTGCATTACCAATACCATTTGAAGCATCAATTATTTCATTCGCTAACTTTAATGATGTTGTTCTACCCGCTTTATCTTTTGCCGCTTTAATAAGCCAGCGTAAAGCTAAGGTTGTTCCACGGTATCGATTAACTTCTAATGGTACTTGATAAGTTGAACCACCAATTCTGCGTGCTTTTACTTCAACTAAAGGAGTTGTATTTTTTACTGCGGTTTCAAAGATTTGTAATGGGTCTTCTGTTGTTTTTTCTTTTATTAAAGAAAAAGTTTCAAAAACAATATTATTTGCTAATCTTTTTTTACCTTTTTTCAAAATTCGTGCACTTAATAAGCTTACTAAAAAACTGTTATATTCTGAATCTGGTAATGGGTAGCGTTTTTTTACTATACTACGTCGTGACATAAATTTTTTATAAAGTTATTTTTTTTATTTCTCTGCTTTTGGTTTCTTTACCCCATATTTCGAACGCCCTTGTGTTCGATTTTTCACTCCCCCACTATCCAATGCACCTCGAATTATATGATATCTTACACCGGGTAAATCTTTTACACGTCCGCCACGTAATAATACTACAGAGTGTTCTTGTAAGTTATGACCCACCCCTGGTATATATGCTGTTACTTCAAATCCTGTTGTTAGGCGCACTCGTGCTACTTTTCGAATGGCCGAATTAGGTTTTTTTGGTGTTGTTGTATAAACACGTGTACAAACCCCTCGTCTTTGTGGACAATTTTTTAAAGCGGGTGATTTTGTTTTTGTAATTATTACTTTTCGTGGTGAACGAACTAATTGTTGTATTGTTGGCATTTTTTTCTTTCAATCTTTTACTTTTTACGTTTCTGAACCATATTTTTTCATGAAACGGTCTACGCGACCTTCGGTATCTAGAATTTTAAGTGATCCAGTATAAAATGGATGGTTCCCGGACCACACATCAACAGATAATTTTTGTTTTGTTGAACTTGTTGTCATAATTAGTTGACCATCACAATAAACTTGTGTTTCTTCAAACCACTCTGGATGTATTTCTTTCTTTGGCATAATTTTAATTCGTATTCTGGAAATATTATTAACGTTTTGAGAATTGAGAAGCTTTTCGAGCTTTTTTCAAACCGTATTTCTTTCTTTCTTTAATTCTTGCATCACGTGTTAACAATCCTGCCGATTTTAAAATTCCACGATTATCATCGCTTAATTTTAATAATGCACGAGCAATTCCTAATGTTATAGCATCAGTTTGTCCTGTTAAACCTCCACCACTTGTCTTGATATTTATATCATATATATTTTCAAGACCTAAAGCAACGAATGGACTGTGAATTTTTCGTAAATAAACCGAATTATTTTGTAAATATTGGTCGCCTTGCTTTTTATTAATAGTAAGAGTTCCATTACCTTGCTTCAAGATTACTTGAGCGATGGCTTGTTTACGTCTTCCAATTCCGTAAGAAATATGTTCGTTAGTATTCATTTTTATCTACCCCTATTATAAATTTAATAATTCAGGTGTTTGTGCACCATGAGGATGTTCGTCTCCTTTATATACTTTTAAATTGGTATAAATTCTTCGACCTAAACTACCTTTGGGTAACATACCTTTAACAGCATGCTCAATAATTTTTTCTGGTCTACGTTGTTTTAATTGGGCAAATGTTTCAATTCTCATTCCTCCAGGTCGTCCCGAATGATTACGATACAGTTTTTGTTTTTCTTTTTTACCGCTTACATTAATTTTTTCGGCGTTAATAACAATTATATAATCACTGTTATCCAGAAATGGAGTGTAGGTTGCTTTATCTTTTCCCACTAATATTTTACTTATATTACTTGCTAATCGCCCTAAAGTTTGATCTTTCGCATCGATAATATACCACTTTTTGGCGATAAAATTTTTCGAAGGAATAAAAGTATCTTTCATAATTTTTTAAAATGCTATGTTTTCGTTTAAGATTTTGAAGAAGGTAAAGTAATATCAAATTTCTTTTTTAAAGCTTGAAAAACTTCTTCGGCAGATTTTTTCCCAAAATTTTTAATTTCTTTAATTTCTTCTTGCGAATATTTGACTAATTCATCTACAGAATTTATACCGGAACGTTTTAAGCAGTTATATGCACGTACCGGAAGTTGAAGTTCTTCTATTAATATTACTTCAGGTTGAGGAATAGGTTGTTCAGTTATTATTTGTTCTGGTTTTAAACTTTCTTCGTTAGTTAAATCGCCAAACCATGACATTAATACTTTTGCCGCGTCACTTAATGCTTTCTCTGGTGTGATACTTCCATTAGTTGTGATTTCTAACGACAAGGATTCAACTGTTTTATTGTATCCGACATAAGTATTATTAATGTTATAATTCACTTTTATGATTGGCATAAAAATTGAATCAATATTTAAATAATCTTCATATGCTAAATCTGTTTGATTTCCAAAACGATAGCCAATATTTTTTTCAGCAATAATATCAAACTCAATTCGATTATTATCTGAAATTGTAGCAATATAGCTATTTGGGTTAATAATTTTAACTGGTGAATCGAATTTAATACAACTAGCAGTAATTACACCAGGACCTTGTGCAATAATTTTACCATAAACTGGACTTTTTTCATCACTAGCTAAAACAATTTGTTTTAAATTAAGTAAAATTTCTAATATATCCTCTCGTATTCCAGGAAATGTAGAAAATTCATGACAAGCACCAGGAATTTTAATAGCGGTAATAGCTGTACCTTCTAGGTTTGATAATAGCACACGACGCAATGCGTTTCCTATAGTTAAACCTTGCCCCGGCATTAAATTTGACATAATAAAATGCCCAACTAAATAACCTGATTCCTCAATACTTGATTTAACATATTTAAATTTTAGTTCCACAATTTTTTTAAACTCGACGTTTTTTAGGCGGACGACATCCATTATGAGGGACAGAAGTAATATCTTTAATTGAAGTTATTTCTAATCCACCATTTTGGATAGCTCGAATCGCAGTTTCGCGACCTGAACCTTGTCCTTTTACTAAGACATCTACGGTTTTTAAACCTAAATTTACGGCTTCTAGAGTAGCCGCTTCAGATGCGGTTTGAGCTGCAAATGGTGTTCCTTTACGAGCACCTTTAAAACCGGTACTTCCGGCTGATGACCAAGTAATTGTATTTCCAGTTGTATCAGTTATTGTAATAATTGTATTATTAAATGTTGAACTGATATGTGCTACGCCTGAAACAATTTTTAATTTTGCTTTTTTTGTGGTTTTTGCTTTTACTTTTGCTAACATTAGATTTTTTTTAAAATAAGTATAATATTATTTTTTCTTACCTGCTACTGTTTTCTTTGAACCACGTCTTGAGCGAGCATTTGTTCGGGTGCGTTGTCCTCGTAAAGGCAACTGTGCACGATGACGTCGTCCACGTGTACAATTAATTTCTGATAATCGTTTAATGTTTAAACTAACTTTTCTTTTTAGATCACTTTCGACTAAATAGCTTACTTCTAAGATTTCACGTATAGAAATAATATTTTCATCAGTTAAATCTTTTGTTCGTGTATTTGCATCAATATCAGCTCTTTCTAAAATTTCTTGTGAACTAACTAAGCCAATTCCAAAAATTTTAGTTAGAGCATATTCGATTCGTTTAGTTGCTGGTAAATCGATCCCTGCTATACGTACCACTATAAAACTCCTTTATTTTTAAAATTTAACCTTGTCGTTGTTTATGCTTAGGGTTTTTACAAATAACCCTTAAGACTCCATTTCTTTTAATAACTCGACAATCCTTACACATTTTTTTTACAGATGGGCGAACTTTCATATTTTTTTATTATTATATTTGTTAGAAATCTAATAAATTTCTGATATCAATAGAGTTTGTATTTGGCGTGTTGTGTCAACTGTAACTCCAACTAAAATTAAGAGTGAAGTCACACCAAATCCATACGAGCTTCGAATATTTGGAATAGCTACTAAAATAGCTAAAAATACTGCTCCTAAGAGCGATAAGCGGTTAAGTGTCTTTTTCAAAAACGATGCGGTTTGCTGACCTGGTCTTATATTCGGTATTGTTACGGCCATCTTATTCAGATCTTTCGCAATTTCTTTTGGATTTAATATTAGGTTCGAGTAGAATACACTAAAAATTAAAATAAGGAAAAAATTAATACCACCATAAATCAAACTAATTAATCTAGGATCATTAAATTCAAATTGTATGATTCCTAAATTTAAAACATAATTAACAATAATTGTTAAAAAAGTTAAAAAAGTTGAGGAGAAAATAATTGGCATAACCCCACCTTGGTTAATTTTTAACGGAAGGTAAGATGCACGTATCGTATTGTTTGAGATTTGATTTTGTTGTGCAAACAATTGTTTCGCAGAAACAAGTGGAATTACTCGAACGGCTTCTTGCACGTATATAATTCCAATAATCAAACTTGTTAGGCCTAAAAAACTTATAATAATGGATACATTATTTCCAGAACTTACCAATGTTTTTATCGTTGTTGGTAAAGAAGATAAAATATTTAAGGTAATTACGAGTGAAGAACCATTTCCAATCCCTTCTTCTGTGATTAAATCACTTAACCAAAGAACAATCATACAACCTGTTGTCAATGTTAAAACAATTTGGCCGCAAATAAAAATACTCCAATTAAATAAAATTGGACGTAATGCTAAGGCAATTGATAAACTTTCAAGAATAGCAAACCCGAGTGTTAATACGCGCGTATATTGTTTTATCTGACGTCGTCCCGTTTCACCTTCTTCTTTTTGTAATTTCTCTAAATAAGGAACACTACTAGTTAATAGCTGAATTATGATAGATGCATTAATTGACGGTATAATACCGAGACTAAATACACTTAATATTAAGTGTTCACTATTAAAAAAAGCTTTTAATGAAGGATTTGAGTTTAAAATATCTATTAAATAACGTTGATCAACATTTGGTATTGGGACAAAGTTTCCAATTCGTATTACAATAATTGCAAATATTGTAAAAAGTATCTTTTTAGATAACGTAGGGATTCGTTGTGCTTCCATGATAAAAGTTACTTAACAAAATTTTCTAATGGTAAATTACGTTCTGCCGCTACTTGATTTGGCGTTTTTAAACTTTGTAGTGCAACAATAGTTGCTCGTGCATTATTTAAAATATTATTTCCACCTAATTGTTTAGCTAAAATATTCTGAATTCCTACTAATTCAAGTACGGTTCTAATTGAACTTCCGGCAATTACTCCAGTACCTTGGGAAGCAGGTTTGATCAATGCTCGACATGCGCCATAATTTCCAACCGTTAGGTGTGGAATGGTTTTATTTCTTGTAAGTGGGACAGTAATTACGTTGTTTCGTGCATCATTGATACCTTTAGTGATAGCTGTTACAACATCTTCAGCTTTACCAACCCCAACTCCTACTTTTCCAGCTTCATTTCCAATAATTACAATTGCGCGAAAACTAAGTTTTTTTCCACCTTTACAAACTTTTGTTACTCGACTGATTTGAACTACACGTTCATTCCATTTTTCTCGGGACGAATTTTGTCTTGATCTTGGCGTTCGTGCCGTTTTTTCTTTTTGTTCTTGAGAATTTACCATAGTTTAAAAATTAGTTGATAAAAAGTGAATGCTTATTTACCAGATTTCCCAGCTTTACGTAAAATAACTTCATCATTATACTTAATTCCTTTTCCTTTATAAGGTTCTGGTGGTCGTGTGGCACGAATTTTTGAAGCAAGTAAGCCTACTTGTTCTTTATCAATTCCTTTTATTGTCAGATTTGTATTTGCTTCTACGACGATTTCCATACCTTCTGGGATGTCGAATAAAACTGGGTGACTGTATCCGACATTTAAAGTTAATTGTTTACTTTGTACTTGTGCTCGATAACCTACACCGATCATTTGAAGTTTCTTTTCGAATTTTGTCGATGTTCCAATAATCATATTATTGACTAATGAGCGAATTAAACCATGTTTTTGCCGAGCAAGTCTTGTATCTTCAGTTTTATATACGTTAATGATATCTTCGACTAAATCGATTCCAATTTCTTTAGGAATAGCTTGGTTTAAAGAACCATTAGGTCCTTTTACTTCAATGTGATTATCTTCTAATTTAATACTCACATTTTTTGGTACTTTTATTGGTAATTTTCCAATACGTGACATAAATAATTTACCTCTAATTTAATAAGAATATTTTAGGAAGGGTGCTGCTTAAGTTTTAATAAACTTTACACAGGAATTCCCCACCTATATTTAATTTTTTTGCTTGCGCATCGGTCATTATTCCTTGAGAGGTCGATATAACTGCAATGCCAAGATTTCCTAGAATACTTGGCATATTTTTGGCATTTGTATATTTTCTTAAACCGGGTTTACTAATACGTTCTAAATGTGTTATTACTGACTTTTTTGTTTTACCAATATATTTCAAAGAGATCAGCATAGTTGGATTTTTCGGATCTTCTAGAAGTTCGAAATTTTCGATGAATCCTTCTTCTTTGAAAATTTGAATAATACTTTTCGTCATTTTTGTTGTAGGAATTTCTACTAAATGATGCTTTGCATTATTTGCATTTCGTATGCGCGTTAACATATCAGAAATTGTGTCATTAACCATTAAATTTTTCCTTTAAAATCTTTATTTACGGAATGGGACACCCATTTTTTTGAGTAATTCTAAACTTTCTTTGCTAGTTTTGGCTGAAGTTACAATTGTAACATTAAATCCCATCATTTGATCTACACTTTCGTATGAAATTTCAGGAAAAATTAATTGATCTGTGATACCAAAAGTATAGTTTCCATTTTTATCGAATTTTCTTGGATCTAAACCCTGAAAATCTCGAATTCGTGGTAATACTAAGTTTATTAAACGGTCTAAGAATGAGTACATACGATTTCTTCGTAATGTTACCGTTACCCCCAATTCCATTTCCTCACGAACTTTAAAACCGGCAATAGATTTTTTTGCTTTTGTAATAACTGGTTGTTGACCTGTAATTGCTCGGAATTCTTCAACAGTTTTTTTAAGGGTTTTACTATTCTGTGCTGCACCACCTAATCCACGATTGACTTGAATTTTTTCAATTTTAGGTAGTTGATGAATATTCGTATAGTTAAAATTTTCTTTTAAATAAGGAACAACATCGGTCTCGTATAAATTTTTAAATTTTTGTACCATTGTATTATCTTATTACCTAACTAAGTAGAGTTTTTGTTTTTTTCAAGATGCGAACTTTTTTACCTTCATTGGTAGTAATACCTACACGACTAACGATTCCGTTCTCATCGCATAACATTACATTTGATATATCTAAAGGTGCATCAAATTGAATGATTTTTCCAATTTCATCTTTTTTTGCGGGTTTTACATGCTTTATTTTGGTATTTATACCTTCAATAATCACTTTTCCCTTTTTATGAAAAAGGGTTTTAATTTTCCCTGTTTCCCCTTTATTTTTACCTAATATTACCTTAACGTTGTCACCAACTTTAATCTTTTTCATTTTTAATTCCTTACAATACTTCAGGCGCTAATGATACAATTTTTGTAAAATTCTTATCGCGAATTTCACGAGCAATAGGACCAAATACGCGCGTTCCACGTGGATTATTTTCTTTATTGATAATAACTGCTGCATTATCGTCGAAACGGATACTCATTCCATCTTTTCGGCGTAATGTGTGACGTGTACGAACAACAACGGCTCGAACTACATCTGATCTCTTAATTGGCATGTTTGGTGTTGCTTCTTTTACAACACCAATGATAACGTCACCAATATTTCCATATTGTTTATTATTTCCAAGAATTCGAATACACATAATCTTTCTGGCGCCTGTGTTATCCGCTATTGTTAAGTATGTCTGAGGTTGAATCATGAGCCTTAATTATAAATTTAAAGTTTATTTAAAATTTGTTTCACAGCCCAACGTTTTTTTCGACTTAATGGACGTGTCTCAGAAATTAGTACTAGATCGCCTAATCCACATTCATTATTTTCATCATGCGCCATAAAACGTTGAGTTTTCTTTAATGTCTTACCATAAATTGGATGCGAGTAACGATCTTCAACCGTTATCACAATTGTTTTCTCCATTTTATTACTTACAACTGTTCCTACCTTTTCTTTTGTTGCCATAACTTTATGTCTAAGTAATTAATTTTGTTGGCTTTTTGAATTTTGTAAAGTTAATAATTGAGCTAATTCACGTTTGATATGTTTAAATTCATGTGGTTTAAAATTCTGACGTGCTGCTTTTTTTATTCTTAATTCAACAAGCTGTTGCGATTTTTCCAAGATAGTTTTGTTTATCTCTTCGGAATTGAGTTTTGTTAATTCACTAATATTCGAAAATCCCATTTTAATCTTCAATCTCTCTTGTAATAAATTTAGTCTTTACGGGCAATTTATAAGCTGCTAGTTTCATTGATTTTTGAGCTAATTCTTTCGGTACCCCAGCTAATTCAAAGAGAATATTTCCAGGGCGAACGACAGCTACCCAATAATCAACAGCACCTTTACCAGATCCCATTCGCGATTCCGCTGCGCGAGCGGTTACGGGTTTATCTGGAAAGATCGTAATCCATAATTTTCCACCACGTTTAATTGCACGTGTGATTGTTCGTCGTGTTGCTTCAATTTGTCGTGAAGTAATCCAACCCGGTTCTTGTGATTGTAAGGCGTAATCACCAAATGAAATTTTATTATTTCTATAGGCTTTACCTTTCATGCGTCCACGGTGTTGTTTTCTAAATTTTGTTCTTTTTGGTAGTAGCATAAATACGTTGAATTAATTTACTGATATTTTATATTATTTCACCTTTGAACAACCAGACTTTGATTCCAAGTACTCCATAAATGGTATTGGCGCGTTTTTCTGCGTAATCTATATCTGCTCGTAAAGTTTGTAATGGTACTCGCCCTTCTCGTAACCATTCAGTTCGAGCCATTTCAGCACCATTTAATCGACCCGAAACTTGAATTTTTACACCAGGTACGTTTGCTGCTTGAGTTCGAGCGATTGCTTTTTTAACAGCTCTTCTAAATGCAATTCGTTTTTCTAATTGCTCAACAATATAATCACCGATTAATGTTGCTTCGGCATCTGGATTTTTAATTTCAACGACATTGATTAAAATTGTTCGATTTGAGTCGATTTTCTTCGTTAAACCTTGATAAATTTTTGTTAATTCCGTTCCAGAAGATCCAACTAACAGACCTGGTCGTCCACTGTAAATATTAACTTCAATTTTGTTTCCATTACCGTTACGCTTTATTTCGACTTTCGAAATAGCAGCTTCTTTTGTCTTTGGTTCAATCAGAGCACGAATTTTTGTATCTTCTTCTATTAATTTAGAATAATCTTCAAAATCAGCATACCAAATTGATCTATGTTTTTGTGTTGTCACTAGACGGAACCCTAGTGGATGTACTTTTTGTCCCAAAATTTAAATCCTTTTTATAATTTATAATTAGTCTTTAATTGCTAGCTTTTACACTGATGACAATATGACACGTTGGTTTTCTAATCCCAAACCCTTGTCCTTGCGCACGTGGTCGGAATCGTCTAAACACAGGTCCTTGATCTGCAAATGCTTCACTGATAATTAAATTTTCTTTATTTAAATTTAAGTTATGTTCTGCATTTGCTGCGGCGGAATATATTACTTGCCAAACTGGGCCACATGCTTTATAAGGCATGAATTCAAGTAACATTAATGCTTCTTTATAGGTTTTACCACGGACTTGATTTAAAACACGTCGGACTTTTCTAGGTGACATCCGAATATAGCGTCCGATTGCTTTTGCTTGTAGGTTATTATTACTTTCAGTCATAAATTTTAGTGAAACGTTTTTTAACGGCGTGCTTTTTTATCGCTTTTGACATGCGAGCGAAAAGTTCGTGTTGGGGCAAATTCCCCTAATTTATGTCCAACAATTTGTTCTGATATAAAAATTGGAACATGTTGTCGTCCATTATATACCGCAATTGTGTGGCCTACCATTGAAGGTAAGATTGTTGAGGCACGTGACCATGTTTTAATTGTTAGCTTTTTCCCATCTTCATTCATTGCATTGATCTTCTTTAAAAGATGGTACGCAACAAATGGTCCTTTACGAATTGATCTACTCATATTTTCTTATTTTCTTCGTCTTACAATATAGATATCGTTCGGGTGATTATTCTTTCGAGTTTTCACACCTAGAGCAGGTTTACCCCAAGGAGTTATTGGGCGTTTTCGTCCAATTGGAGAACGGCCTTCACCCCCTCCATGAGCGTGGTCACATGGATTCATAACAACACCACGAACTGTTGGTCGAATTCCCATCCATCTTGTTCGTCCTGCTTTTCCAATTACCATGTTACTTGAATCTGCATTTCCAAGCACACCAATAGTTGCATAACATTCTTTTCGAACTAAACGAATTTCTTTTGAAGGTAAGCGTAACGTTACGTATTTTCCTTCTTTAGCTAATATTTTTGCACTTGTACCTGCTGCTCGAACAATTTGTCCTCCGCGTTTAGGAGTTAGTTCAATGTTGTGAACATCTAAACCTAACGGAATATCTTCTAAAGCTAAACTGTTACCAATTTTAATTTCGGAATTTACCCCAGAAGATACATAATCATTAACCTTTAAGTTTTGAGGGTAAAGAATGTATCGTTTTTCACCATCTTCGTAATGAATTAATGCAATACGTGCATTTCGGTTTGGATCGTATTCGATGCTTGCAACACGACCTAATGTCTCGTATTTATTACGTTTAAAATCAATTAAACGGTAAAGTTTTTTATGTCCGCCGCCTCGGTGTCGGATTGTGATGCGTCCTTGGTTATTACGACCACGCACACGATGATTTGATACGGTTAGAGCCTTTTCAGGTCTATGTTTTGTGATTTCATTAAATGCAGATACTCCCCGATTTCTAGTTCCGGGTGTATTGGGTTTAAATATACGAATAGCCATATAAATTATATTTTTATATTCTTTGAACTAATTTATTACACATCAGGGAATAGTGTAATACTATTACCATCTTTTAATGTGATTATTGCTTTTTTATATTGTGATTTATATCCTGAGTAGCGACCAACAGTACGTTTTTTTCTAGGTACAGTTAATGTATTAACATTGGTTACAGTTACATCAAAGATATATTCAATAACTTTTTTAATTGTAAATTTATTAGCTCGCTTATCTACCATAAATGTATATTTATTTTTATCAAGTAGACGTGTTGCTTTATCACTAATTAATGGGTATTTGACCATAGCGAGCATAGTGCGTAGACTTTCGTTTGTAAGAGTATCAGTTTTTGTCACAATATGTCTCCTCGATAATCTTAAGTGCCGATTCATCCATAATAATTTGTGTGGATTTTGTTAAATCAGTTACATTTAAGTGATTTGCTAAAATATAGTTGAAATTTTTTAAATTTCGTAACGATAATTTTAGATTTTGATTTGGCTTAGACGATATTACTAAGGTTTTTTCTTCTGAGTTTTTCAGAACTAATTTATTAATAAAATCTTTAGTTTTTGGCCCTTCTAGTTCAATCTCTTTAAAGATCGACATATTTTCCTGTCGATTATAAATTAGTGTTCTTAAGGCTAGCTGTTTTTCTTTTTTATTAATTTTTTTATAAACCGCTCTTGGTTTAGGACCAAATGTTACACCTCCACCTTTCCAAAGTGGTGAGCGTGTTGATCCGGCACGTGCTCGTCCCGTTCCTTTTTGTTTATAAGGTTTTCTTCCTCCTCCACTAACTTCGGCTCGTGTTTTTGTTGAACTCGTTAGTTGAGATCTATTTTTTGTTGCTGTTTTTACTGCTCGATGAACTACATAAACTGCTTTTTCTGCAACATCCAATGAGAAACTTTTTTTCTCTCCCGATGTTGCGCCAGATTCATCTAACAATGTGTATTCAAATGTCTTAATAACCATTTATGCGATGATATTTAAATTTTCTCTTATACTCGTTTTGTTGGTCTAATGCTTAAGAGATTTCCAGGTTTACCTGGTACAGCTCCTTTTACAATTAACAAATTTTCTTTTGTATCAATTTTTACAATTTTTAAATTTGATACAGTAATTTGTTTATCACCCATTTTTCCGGCCATTTTCTTTCCGGGGAAAACACGTCCTGGTGACGTTCCCTGTCCAATTGAACCGGGTTCACGATGATTTTTTGATCCATGTGTCATAGGTCCGCGCGTAAAATTATGACGTTTCATATTTCCGGCGAATCCTTTACCAATTGATTTACCACTTATATCTACAAACTCACCTTCATTAAATGTGCCAACGTCTATTATTTGGCCAATTGTGAAGTCCGCTGTATTTGATACATGGTATTCTTTTAGATATTTTAAAGGCAATGCATTTACCTTTTCTAAATGTCCTAATTCAGGTTTATTTAATTTTCTTTTTGGAACTACTTGATATCCAATTTGTATTGCATTATACCCATGACTTTCAACGGATTTAATCTGGGTTACAGTACATGGCCCTACTTTAATTACAGTTACAGGATTTGCATCACCATTTTCTGTAAAAATTTGAGTCATTCCAACTTTATTTCCTAGTATACCTAGCACGAAAGATTCTCCCTTTCTTTTTTTATAGTTTTATTTAAGTAATTATATTTTGCAATTTAAATTCATATACCAGACTTATAGTATCTTTTATGTCTAGCTAATACAATATGTTATATTCTTTCTTGCTATTTGTCTAGCTATAGTAAAGTTTTCACCAATAAATTATTGGTTCTTAAATACTTCTCTTTATTATTGGTTTCGAAATTAGTAAATTTGGAATGATCTTTTCAAATATATTTTTATAATCAATTAGTGTTTTTAAAATCAAATGTTGAGAATTTTTTACTTCCTGAAATATTAACCTGTTTAATGATGTTCTTTCTAAGTTTGATGCGCTATAATTTTAGCACTATAATAATATTTATAGATTCCCGAACTCCATTATGTTTTTAATAATTTCCAAATTCAAATTATAATGCAAAAAAATAAAAACTCAATTGATCCTCAATTTTTAACAACTTTGAAACCAATAAATGTTTCAAAAAAAGTTAAAATAGCTTCTTCAGATGCTCTATCTAAACCTAGATCTGAGAAGATCGAATTAAAAAAGAAAAATGGTTCATTTGCTTTGTTAGATAGTTTATTAAGGAATGGAACTAAATATATTTTTGGCTACCCAGGGGGGGCAATTTTACCTCTTTATGATGAACTTTATCTATGGGAAGAACAAAACTTACTGCAACACATTTTAGCTCGTCATGAACAAGGTGCTATTCATGCTGCCGATGCTTATGCGCGTGCAACTGGTCAAGTTGGAGTTTGTTTTGCCACATCGGGTCCTGGTGCTACAAATTTAGTTACTGGTATTGCTAATGCTCAGATGGATTCTATCCCATTAGTTGTTATTACTGGGCAGGTTGGTCGTGCTTTTATTGGTACAGATGCATTCCAAGAAACCGACATATTTGGTATTACATTACCAATTATAAAACATTCTTATGTTGTTCGTGAACCGAGTCAAATGTCTAAAATTGTTGCCGAGGCTTTTTATATTGCGCAGAATGGTCGTCCTGGCCCAGTTCTAATTGATATACCCAAAGATGTTGGTTTGGAAGAATTTAATAACTATATCCCAACTAAACAAAAACAGATATTTAATGATAAAGGGTATCGTTTTGAATTTAAGACTACAAGACGTCAAATTCGTCAAATTTTATCGGCTATTCGTCAGTCCACTCAACCTTTACTATACGTAGGAGGAGGAGTTATTACATCAAATGCAGAACTTGAATTAACAGAATTAGCTGAACTTTTTCAAATTCCTATAACAACAACTTTAATGGGAAAGGGTGGGTTTGTTGAAACTCATAATCTTTCATTAGGTATGCTAGGTATGCATGGGACAGCTTATGCTAATTTTTCTGTAAGTGATTGTGATCTTTTAATTGCTGTGGGTGCTCGTTTTGATGATCGTGTTACTGGGAAACTTGACGATTTTGCTTGTCATGCTAAAGTCATTCATATTGATATTGATCCCGCTGAAATCAGTAAAAATCGTATTCCGCAGATCGCGCTAGTCGGTGATATTAAGACGATTTTTCAAGAGCTTCTAAAAGAAAATATTTACGAACAACAATTTAATTTTGATCAAACTATCCAATGGCGAAAACGAATTAATCGATGGAAACAGGCCTACCCTTTAATTGTTCCAAAACAGGCTTCTACACTTTCACCTCAAGAAGTTATTAGTACAATTAGTAGTTTTGCCCCATCAGCGTTCTTTACAACTGATGTTGGTCAACATCAAATGTGGTCTGCTCAATTTATTCGCTGTAAAGCTCGCCATTGGGCTTCAAGTGCAGGCTTAGGAACCATGGGATTTGGTTTACCTGCTGCGATTGGCGTTCAAGTAGCTTTCCCGTCAGAACAAGTTATTTGTATAAGCGGTGATTCAAGTTTCCAAATGAATATTCAAGAATTAGGAACTATAGCTCAATACAATCTACCGATAAAAATGGTAATTGTAAATAATCATTGGCAAGGTATGGTTCGTCAATGGCAACAATCATTTTATGGAGAACGCTATTCACATTCTAGAATGGAAAAAGGCGCTCCTAATTTTAGTTTAGTTGCTAACGCTTACGGTATTAAAAGTTTTAAGTTTGAAACTAGTGAAGATTTTACCGCGAATATTGAAAAAGCTTTAGCTTATCCAGGTCCGGTTTTATTAGATGTTATTGTTAAAGAAGAAGAAAATTGCTACCCAATGGTTGCACCTGGAAAAAGTAATTCTCAAATGATGGGTACTTTTAGACGTACTGCCGATGTTTCTAAGGTCTCTTAGCTTTTTTTTAAGTTAATTTAATTTTAAATAAATTTTAAAAAATTTAGGCTTGACATTTTTATTTCCTCTCATGTAAGATGACTCTCGTAGGAATCATTAATTGCAATCGAGTAATTAAAATTGTATTACAAAACATTTAGGATATGTAGAGAGTTTGATCCTGGCTCAGGATGAACGCTGGCGGTATGCCTAACACATGCAAGTCGAACGGAAACTTTTTAAGTTTTAGTGGCGGACGGGTGAGTAACGCGTG
>PJEL010000899.1_pt1 | contig 32922 bp, 24 predicted proteins | sample 1853271 | NCBI WGS metagenome assembly PJEL01 (sample SAMN08108733, study PRJNA415343) | Invertebrate metagenome, whole genome shotgun sequencing project. | host: Globobulimina | place: Sweden: Gullmar Fjord | collected 2015-08 | reverse complement strand
AGGAAGGTTTATTTTGTTTTGAATTTTTACGATATTGTATTATTTGTGTGATAACTATAATACGATGCAGGGCATTTTATGTCCTGCGTTTTTCTTTAAAGATTATATACTATAAATTATTTTAACCTACTTTTATGGACCGAAACATATCTCTTAATAAAATATTTGACAAAATCTTCTTCCTCTCCACGTAGCGCCCTATAATACGATTTTCTATTTTTATATTCAATTATCATCATAGGATATCCCCGTTTCCATAAAATATGATTTATTATTATTCTACCAATTCTACCATTACCATCTCCGAAGGGATGTATTTTTTCAAATCTATAATGTGCAATAGCCGAAAGTTCAACAGGATTTATATCTTGTTTTTTATTTATAAACCCAATAAGACTCTTCATCAAATCATTAACATCTTCAGAATCTGGGGCCACATAAGACCCAACTCTAACCAAATAATTCCTATATTTTCCAGAAATATCTTTATTTGTTTCGTTAAAAATTTGCTTATGCCATTTCAATAATACTTTATTCGAAATTTTTTCATTAGATTGAAGCATTTCTAAAAAAGCTCTAGAGTGTGCATCTGTTTCTTTAACATCCCTAAGAGACTTATTTGGAGATATATGATCATGAATAATCCCTCTTGCCTCATCAAGTGTTATTGTAGATCCCTCAATTGCATTAGTATTGTAAGTAAATGCAATAGAAATTTCCTCAAGCTCTTTAACTTGAATAGATTTGGGAATTTTCTTCCAATTTTTTTGAAAATCTATCTTTATTCGTTTGAGTTTTTCATATAACTCTTTTTGTAACTTTTTTCTAAAATCTCTCTTAATGCTCTCAATATTTTTTGGTATTTCTTTACCTAAATATATCTCTTTAGTTATTATCTTAGTTCCCTTTCTAAAAGAATGCTGTAAATAATTATATTCCTCATTACCTTTTTTTCTTTTAATTACTCTCATATATCTTTTACCATTACATACTATTTAAATATTGTGTTTTTAGTTAAAATGTAATGGCAATCGCCTACCAAACAAAATCTCCAAATTTTAACGTCCTTGTCACCCCAAAGTAGACCGACAAGATTTATATATTTTAAACGGCAACGACAAGTCAAATGATATCTAAACTAAAAACTCAAGGATCCCAGCACCCATGAAACCCGGACACTCTCCAGTGGCCCCGGTTGGACAGAAAGTACAAAACCACAACGCCCTGTTAGGAAATACTAATTATTTTACGTCCACACCAAGTTTCAAAATATCATTGGGGTAGACATATAAATATCTTCAAAACTTACGTCCACAGCATAGAAAGATATTTAAATGATGTAGACGTATAAATATCATGGCCTACACTGAAATAAAAGAGAAAAATGGCAGAAAATATTTCTACAGAGTAAAATCTATTAGAAAGGGGAAGAAGGTGGAGAAAAAAAGAGTATATCTTGGAGTAGATTTAGATAAAAGCAAACTTTCAAAAAAAGAAAAAGAAGCAGATAAAGAGTTGTCCTTGCTTTCTACATTAATTACTAACAATGAAGAAGAACAATTAAAAAAAATAAAGGAGGAATATACAAGGCAGCCAAAAGCAACAGCAGAAAATAGATACGAATCCTTTGTTTCCCTTTTTACATATGACTCTACAAGTATCGAAGGGAATACGCTTACATTACAAGAAACTTCTCAACTATTATTTGAAAAAATAACTCCCCGGAAATCATTAAGAGAAATAAACGAAATTATAAATCATAAGGAGGCTTTTGACTATCTGTTAAACTACAAAGGAGATTTAAATAAAGAAATTATTCTTAAGTTACATGGATTAATTGTAAAAAATACATTAAAAAAAGAATTAGAAAGTCAAATAGGAAAATACAGGACTCTACAAGTATATATTAGGGGAACTGAATGGATGCCCCCGAAGCCCCTTGATGTCCCAAAAGAAATGGCCTATTTACTATCCTGGTACACAAAAAACAAAAACAAGCTTCATCCATTAATTCTTGCAACATATTTTCATTCTGCATTCGAGACAATTCATCCTTTTATTGATGGGAATGGTAGGGTGGGAAGATTATTGATGAACTTTATTTTAAGAAAGAATAAATATCCCATGATAAATATCCCAAATAAGAAAAAATACAAATACTACAAGGGGTTAGAAGAATCGCAAGTAAGAGGCAACTTGAGACCCCTAATTAAATTTTTATTTGATTTATTGAAAGATGAAAAAATTAGATTCTAAGTTTTGTCACCATAGGGTGGTCGACAAGACCTAAATATCGTATCCATCACACACAACACCAATGATATCTAAACTAAAAACTCAAGGATTCCAGCACCCATGAAACCCGGACACTCTCCGGTGGCCCCGGTTGGGGCGTCTAGTTATTTATTTTTTGTCGTCGCTGTTTTGATTTATTTTTGTGTTTTCGAGATTCAGGGCGTTGAACTTGGGTTATAAAAATTTACATAGAACATTTTATTTCATCTCCTTTAATCTACAATTCACTACCAAATCATTAAGAGCTTTCTTTATGGCCGGTTCACTCGTAGAAGAAATGTGATCTTTGATAGTGGAATATATCAACCCTGCCGTGTCTTCCTCATTAACAAAAAGTACTTTTCCATGATCTACAAGATTATCATAACTAGACCAAGCACAAGAACTTGCCCAATTATCCAGACAATTTGTCATCCACGTTGATAAAAGTCTTTTTGAATTTTCCCTTGGGAGATATTGCTCCATCATTTTATCAAGACCACGAGCGTCTTTACCGATCTTAAAGGTTTCATGAATAATATGCTCTACTTCTCCCTCTGTTTTTGAAAATCTTGAATCAACATACATAGGGTGTCCAAGCTTTGTTAAAACTAATGGATGCTTCATAGCTTCAGTTTCCGTTAAATTAGTGTTCAAAACAACATCTCTCCTATCGAACGTATAAACCCCGTCTTTCTCGTCCCATGATTTGTACCGACTCCATCCATCTTCATTATCTAAACTTATCCCATCATTAATCCACTCCTTACTGGGAATCTTCTTTCTTATAGTATCAATCAATTCTAACCCAAGTGCTGCAGGTTCTGTTAATTTATGGAGCCCAGAATTATCATAGGGTAAAATGATTTTTAGCATATTTCCACTTGTTGCAGATAAGGTCGAGCTATGCCATATGTTCTTTACTATCTCTGGATTGGTTTTGTAGTTATCAATACCCATTAATCTGATATCATAATCTGAAGGAATATATCCCTGCTCAGCCTTCCATCTACCAAGAGCAATTGAATACTTTTCTATAAGTTTGCCCTCTAATGATTGGACTATTGTTCCGTTTGGTAATCTTTTTGTTTCCATTTTAGTTTTCTATGAGTAGCTCTAATGCTCTTCCCGTAATAATTGTTACAAAAAGATACCTTTATATATTATCTACTCCCTTGGTTAGTAGTATGATAAACAAAGAAGCCCACATAAAATCCCTTTTAAAAATAGGGTTGACGATTCCAGAATCTAGGGTATATTTATCACTTCTAGAATTAAGTGAGTCAAAAACTGGGACATTATCCAAAGAATCTGGAGTTGCGAGTTCTAAAATATATAATGTTTTGGATAATTTAATTGAAAAAGGGTTTGCAGGATATAGATTGCAAAATAATCAGAAGGTTTTCTTCGCTTCTTCGCCACAGATAATTAAAGATATATTGATAAAGAAGGAGAAAGAGAGGGCAAAAGAAAAAATTGAGTTGATGTCCATGATTGAGGAATTTGGGAAGAAGGAAGGTGACAAGAGTCCATATTCAAATTATAAATATTATGAGGGCATGTCTGGAATACGAGCATTATGGTTGGAATTGATAGAAGATTTAAATGACATCAAGAAAGGTGAGGAAGTTCTAGTTTATGCGGGGGTCAAAGAGGCGTATGAATTAATGCTTGGGCTTTACGAAGAGTTTCATAGGGAAAGAAAAAAGAGGGGAATAAAATATAGGATTATTTATCCAACTGAAGAAAAAGAGCTCGGTGAAAAAAGGAAGAAACAATTATCTGAAGTTCGTTTTATGAAATTGGGTAATGAAGCAGAATGGGCAATTGTGGGCAACAAATTGATAATACAGCATATTACAAAAGAAGTCCCTAGGGGATTTTTGATTGAGGATGAGATTTTTGTACAAACGTTTAGACAGGTTTTTGATCAGTTGTGGAAAGGCGCGAAGAAAAAAAACTGATTCTTCACGCGAATGAATATTTCTAACTAGTCACCCATAAGTAGACCGACAAGATTTATATAAAATATCCGCCACACACGACACCAATGATAACTAAATCAACTGAAGTGGTAAGCGAGTAAATCAAGCACCCATGAAACCTGGACACTCTTCAGTGGCCCCGGTTGGGGCGTACATCTACACTTTAACAAAAACAATAACTTTATAAATATGTAGATATACTATTTCTCATGGTAGAACTAAGAAAACTAAAAAAAGGCAATAAAGAATATTATTATCTTGCACATAGCTACAGGGAAGGAAAGTCAATTAAAAAAAAGCAAATCTATCTAGGTGACTCCATACCAAAAGATATCGAAAACAAGAAAAAAGATTTTATGAAAGAATTCTACGACGAAAAATTTTTAAAAAATATAGACAACATAAAAAAGAATTTCAACAAAGAATACAAGCCAATGCCAAAATCTGCAAAAGAAAAATCTAAAGATAATTTTGCAATTAAGTTTACATACAATTCTCAAAAAATTGAAGGTTCAACCTTGACTTTAAAGGAAACTGCAAATCTTTTGGAAAATGGAATATCCCCTGGGTCAAAACCCCTAAGAGACTCAAAGGAAGCAGAGGCTCATAAAAAGGTTTTCTTCAAAATGTTAGATTATGAAAAAAATATGAGCCTGCAAAATGTTCTAAAATGGCACAAGGATTTAATGCAAAGCACCCATGAAGATATATCTGGAAAAATAAGAAATCACGATGTAGCCATAGCCCAGTCAAAATTCAAACCACCAATGCATTTAGAATTAGAATTTTTGCTAAAAGAATTTTTTGATTGGCACAACAAGAATAAAAAAAATATTCACCCAGTAGAATTAGCGGCATTAGTTCATTTAAAATTTGTAACCATTCATCCTTTTTCAGATGGAAATGGAAGAATATCAAGACTAATGATGAACTTTATTTTGAAAGACAATAATTTCCCATTACTAGATATTCAATACACGAAAAGAACTGGATATTATAACGCACTAGAAAGATCAAATCTAAAAAACGATGACGGAATCTTTGTGCAGTGGTTTTTTAGAAGATATCTAGCAGAATATAAAAAATATCTAAATTAACTATTGTCTAACCGTTCAAAAATATAGCCACTCAGAATTCAGAACACTACACTATTCGTCAATTATCAGCTATAGAAATTTTTTCTTTTTCTCAAAGCTGTTTTTTGATTTTTTAATATTGCCATAAAAAATGGAAACCCAGATAAAAAACCAACACTATGAACCTATCAAAAAACACTTACAAAATAGGAGTTTTTCCTAGAAGCCATTGCGCCTAAAATCTAAAAGTAATGACAACCTAACGCCTGAGACCTGATATCATCATATAGTAAAAACAAATATCTCTCACTTAAAACTAATACTAATAAACAAAATCTCGTTAATAACGCAACCGGAGAATTAAACCATCATAGAGAAACACTTTTTACAATAAAGTTTGTATGTTGTTCAGGAGATAAAGAGGGAACACTGACTGAAACCCGGGTAAGTCCAGATTCTCTTAATTTCTCTTGCATATTCTTATTAAAAATAAATCCATTTGTGATTATTGAACAGACATATCCACGATCATGAAAGATTTTAATAATCTTATCCAAATAACTTATCAGAGTAGGTTCACCTCCTGTGAATTTAACTTTTTTTATTGTATCTTTGAAAATATCAGCTATGTTGGTAATTTCTTCTAATGAGATAGAGGATTCACAGCCACTACCCTCAAAATTTCTTATACCTTTTTTGTGACCTTCGCTATGACAGAAAGCACAGGAGGCAGTGCAGATAAAATTAATCTAACACAAATAGACAAAAGATATAAAAATTTAGTAGATTTTATGGCTAATGAATTTGTCTCATCCTATTGGAATCTATTTTTATAATTACCCATTACATATAGAAATATAGTTTGTAAAGGGTAATTATTTGTTTCTCTAGTTGTCTCGAAAAAATAGATCGACAAGATTTATAAATCATAAAGATTCACACGACACCAATGATAACTAAATCAACTGAAGTGGTAAGCGAGTAAATCAAGCACCCATGAAACCCGGACACTCTCCAGTGGCCCCGGTTGGGGCGTCCCGAACTCTTCCGGCATTTGATGGGTGCTCGGCAAATATACAACATTTATACAATGACCTTTTTATTTGCATTTCCTTCTAAAATTAATGAGAGTAGATCCCTATAAACACAAAGAAAGATATTTTTCTTGGAAAGAATCTATAAAAAACGAAATCCCTGGCACATCCAAGGAAAACTCCGATATTATTTTGGATTATATTTTCGACATGGAACATGGACTCAATATATCAGATAAAAATGTAAAAGGCTCTAGGAGCTATGCCCGATTAAATAGTCTAAAACAAAGAATGATATTTATGTGCAAAAAATTTGAAAAATAACCCTGCCCACAAGCCAAGTCTAAAATTCTTTTTCCCTTTATGTTACCAAGCAATTTAAAAATTTCTGGATTTGTATAAACTTTATGATACACGTCTCCACTACTCCCACAGCATCATCATAACCCGCAGAAACCCTATCCCACATATTACCTCCCATATAACTTTCATTAAATATTATTATTTATGAAATTGCCCAAAGGATTTGACAAAAACGCAAGCTTCCTTACTGCTATGCAACTAAAATATTCACTCGCCCCCCTACTTCGTCTTCTGAAAAAACCAATGTACAAGAGCCGCCAAGGCAATAGCAGACACTATCAAAAGATTTTTAGGATTATGGAAAAATATTATTCGAGAAGATTCAATCATAGTAAAAAACGAAGTCACAAATACCTGAGCAAAAACAGACAAGAGTATCGCAAAAATAATCCCCACATACAATCCCCTTTCCTCTTTCTTATCCATATACCAAACAATTAAGAAAAGTCTTTAAGCTTTTCCCTTATCTCATAAAAGAAATTTTAATTTTTCAACCCCCTTTTTAAAATCCCTTTTCCACTAAATCTTACCAACAAAACCACAAAACATGAAAAAACGCTTCAAAAAAATATACATAGAAATAACCAACACCTGTAACCTCAGTTGCAACTTTTGCCCAAGAACCACAAGGCCACCACAAGCCATGTCTCTAAACCTCTTCAAAAAAATACTAAAAGAGTCACCACACCTATGCGACGAAATCTCCCTACACATCATGGGAGAACCCTTATCTCATCCCAAGCTTAAAGAAATAATCAACTTAGCAGAAAAAGAAAACATAAAAATAAATCTAACAACAAACGGAACCCTAATCAAAGAAAACACCAAGGACCTCTTAAACAAAACAATTCGAAGAATCAACTTCTCAATTCACGGAATAAAAGCAAACTTCTCAGGAACAGACCAAACATCCCACCTAAAAAACATAATAGAATTCACAAAAGAGGCTCAAGAAAAAAACCCAGACCTAATAATAACCTACAGACTCTGGAACATAAATGACAATTCCAACGAGAACATAATCAAAACAATAGAAAAAGAATTCAAAATCAAAGTAGAAGAACAATCAAAAAAGATAAGCACAAAGATTGACAAAAACCTATACATACATTACGACGAATCCTTCACCTGGCCAAACCCAAGTGACAAAATAAGAACCGAAAAAGGATACTGCCACGCCATAACAAGATACATAGGAATCCTCTCCAACGGAACCCTAATCCCCTGCTGCCTAGACAACAATGCTTCCATCCCCCTGGGAAACGTCAAAGACAACACTATAGAAGAAATACTAAATACCCCAAGAGCAAGAAACATGAAAAAGGGATTCGAAAAACGAGAGCTAGTAGAAGATCTCTGCAAAAAGTGCACGTATATCAAACGTCTTGAAAAAGATAAAGATAAAAATTAAACCCCTTTACCGACCCCAAGTCCACTTAGGCTTCTCACCCTTCCAATAACAAGTTCCAATCAAACCCACAATCAAAACAATCAAAACCCCAAAAAACACTCCAAGCTCACAACCCGAAGGCTCGGGCAATGAAGCCAAATAAAATCCATTAATCAACAACAAAACAACAAACATCAAAGTAACAATCCAACCTTCCAAACTAGCCGGAACCCATCCCCAACCATAAAGCTTCCGTTTAAACCAATAACCCTTAGGATTATCCTTCACATACGCCAAATAATTACCCAGTCCATATTTCACCATACAAAACACAAACAAAGCATCTATCTAAACCTTTCCCATCAAACCTAGAACATGTTAGTCTCCACATATAATAATTAAAAAAACGTTACACAAACATGAAAGAAAGTGGCCTTGTATTCATAATATTTGGGGCAACAGGAGATTTAACAAAACGAAAACTCATCCCGGGAATATATAACCTACTAAACCACAATGGAATAAAAAAATTCCACATCATCGGCGCAGCAAAAGACCCCATGAACAAAGATAAATTAATTGACTCCTCAAAAAAATTCATAAAAACCAAAAAACCAAAACTCCTTTCAAAATTAAAAAAAACCACAGGTTATTTGCAACTAGATTTTAACAAATCTGAATTTACAAAATTAAAATCAGAGTTAGAAAGGCTAGAAAAAAAAGGTTTTCAGAACAAGATTTTTTATTTTGCAACTGGCTCAAATAATTTTGAAATAATTTCGGAAAAACTGAAAAAATCTGGAATTTTGAAAAACAAATCAGGTTGGTCCAGAGTTGTATTTGAAAAGCCATTTGGATCCGATTTAAAATCATCAGATAAACTAAACAAATGTCTCCAAAAAATATTTGATGAAAAACAGATTTACAGAATTGATCACTATCTAGGAAAAGAGCTTGTAGAAAATATTTCAATAGTCAGATTTAGCAATGCAATGCTTGAACCCATTTGGAATAACAAACATATAGAAAATATTCAAATAATACTAGATGAAGATTTCGGAATAAAGGAAAGAGGTCCTTTTTACGATACATATGGAGCAATTAAAGACGTAATACAAAATCACATGCTCCAGCTCCTCGCACTAATAACAATGGAAATGCCAGACTCTTTTTCAGGAGACTCAGTCAGAAGCAAAAAGGCAAAACTCCTACAAAATGTAAAAATTAAAAAAACTATAACCGGACAATATGATGGATACACAAGAGAAAAGGGAATAGCAAGAAAAAGCAAGACAGAAACTTTCGCCGCAATGAGTTTAGAAATTAATAACAAAAGATGGAAAGGTGTTCCTATTTATTTTAGGGCTGGAAAATATCTGGACAAAAAAGAAACAAAAATAATTATTAGGTTTAAAAAAATTAAATGCTTATTCGAGAACACCTGCCCAACCAAGGGCAATGAATTAGAAATAAGAATTTTCCCAAATGAAGGAATCTCTCTTGAACTAAACACCAAGACCCCTGGGGAATCAAAATCCACTCCTATTAAGATGGACTTCTGCCATTCATGTGTTTTTGGACCAAATACACCCGAAGGCTATGAAAATTTATTCAAAGACATAATTAAAGGGGATCAATCAACCTTTATCAGAGAAGATGAGCTAAGAAATTCATGGAAGATTATAGACAAAGTAAAAAGAGGAAAATTGCATAAATACAAAAAAGGAAGCAAGGGTCCAGAAACTAAATTTATGAGAAATATAATAAAATGAAAATTGGAATGATTGGCCTTGGAAGAATGGGTGCAGATATGAGCAAACGGCTACTCAAAAACAAAATCTCTGTAGTGGTATACGATAAAATTCCGAAAACTACAAAAATATTAGCTAGAAAAAATGCAATACCCGCATTTGAAATAAAAGAACTTGTAGAAAAATTGGGGAAAGGGAAAAAAGTAATATGGTTAATGCTCCCTTCAGGTCCACCGACAAACGAGACAATAAAAAAATTATTACCTCTGCTAAAAAAAGGTGATATCATTATAGATGGTGCAAATGACTTTTACAAAAATGCAGAAAAACATTCAAAGCTGTGCAAGAAGAAAGGAGTACATTTTTTTGATTGTGGAGTTTCTGGCGGAATATGGGGACTAAAAAACGGGTATACCTTAATGGTAGGTGGTCCAAAATCCCAATTCAAATATATAAAACCATTCTGCAAGGCATTGGCGCCCAAGAGGGGCTACGGATATTTCGGACCAACCGGCAGCGGTCACTACGTAAAATCAATACACAACATAATAGAATATACTGGACTCCAAGGAATAGCCGAAGGAGTAGAGTTACTAAAAAAATTCAAACATCCAATTAATATCAGTAAAGCAACAGAGGTCTGGATGCCCTCCTCGGTAATAAAGAGTTGGCTTTTAGATCTAACAAACAAGGTCATATCAAAACCAGAGTTTAAAAAAATTGGAACAAATATTGGAAGCGTTACAATCCAAGAACTACAAGATACAAAAAAAGCAGTTAATGGATATGCTCCCGCATTCGATGCCGCAGTAAAAATAAGAAAAGATAAAACAAAAAAATTTAGTCTAGGAAAAAGAGTAATAGCCGCAGTAAGAAAAGAATTTGGAGGTCACAAAACAGAAGCTAAAAAATGAACATGAAAAAATTGCAAAACATGGCAACCATCCTCAGAAGAAATAGCCTAGAAATGACAACCGCAGCAAAAAGTGGCCACCCAACATCCTGTCTATCCTGTGCAGAAATAATGTCCGTATTATTTTTCAAAGAAATGAAATATGATACCAAGAACCCAAACAATCCAGACAACGACGAATTCATTTTATCAAAAGGACATGCCGCTCCAATCCTTTACTCCGCACTATACCATTCTGGATGTATAAAAAATAACCTAAACAGTCTTCGGAAACTAAAAAGCCCCCTAGAAGGTCATCCGATCCCAAGGTCATTAAAATGGGTAAAGGCCGCAACTGGGTCCCTAGGACAAGGCTTAGGAGTAGGGGTAGGAATGGCGTTGTCTGCAAAATTAAAGAGGAAGAAGTTCAAAACATTCGTTCTTCTAGGAGACAGCGAAACAGCAGAGGGCTCAATATACGAAGCGCTAGAAATTGCATCCAAATACAAATTAAACAATCTAATCACAATCATAGACATAAACAGATTAGGGCAAAGAGGAGAAACAATTCACGGACACAATATAAAAAAATACATCCAGAAATTCAAAGGATTCGGATGCAGAGTGTTTTCAATCGATGGACATAGTGTAAAAGAAATAATTAGTGCTCTAAAAAAATCAAAAACCTCATCGAAACCCGTAGTAATTTTGGCAAAAACATTAAAAGGAAAAGGGGTTCCGTTCATAGAAAATAAAAACGGATGGCACGGAAAACCATTAAACGATGATGACCTAAAAATAGCATTAAGACATTTGCCAAATCCAAAACTACCAAAAATAAAAATAAAGAAACCAAAACCAACAAAAGAGCAAAAAATAAAAGAGCAAAAAATAAAAGAGCAAGTTTATGACACCAAGATATCTACAAGAAAAGTCTACGGAGAAACACTAGCCGCTCTAGCAAGTAAAGACCCCAATCTTTTAGCACTAGATGGAGAGGTAAGCAACTCAACCTATTCAGCAGAAGTAAAGGAAACAAAGTCAGAACAATTCATAGAAAGCTACATTGCAGAACAAAATATGGTAAGCATGGCATTAGGTTTAAGCAAAAAGGGATTCAATACATTTACTTCCACCTTCGCAGCATTCTTCTCCAGAGCTCACGATCAAATACGATTAGCAGCACTCTCAAGTGCAAACATGACGTTCTCAGGAAGCCACGCAGGAGTTTCAATAGGAGAAGATGGAGCATCTCAAATGGGGCTAGAGGATTTAGCAATTTTCAGAGGACTCTCCAACAGCTATGTCTTCTATCCAAGTGATGGGATAAGCACAAAAAAACTAACCACCCTCTGCTCTAAAATCAAAGGAATAAAATACATAAGAACAACTAGATCCAACACTCCAATTTTATACAAACCCTCAGAGGAATTTCCGATTAAGAGTTTTAAAATTTTAAGAGGGTCCAAAAAAGATAGGGCAATACTAATAGGCGCAGGAATCACAACCCATGAAGCTCTAAAGGCCCATGATAAATTAAAAAAACAAAACATCCACGTAGCAGTAGTTGATATTTATTGCGTAAAACCCTTTAACCATTCAAAACTAATTAAACTAGCCAATAAAAAAGGAAACAAAATAATAATAGCAGAAGACCACAGGCCCGAAGGAGGAATAGGAGAAATGATTGCAAAGGGATTATCGGGTACAAACATAAAAATAAAACACTTAGCAATTGAAGATATACCTCATTCAGGAAAAATGAAAGAATTACTTAAAAAATATAAAATAGATTCTGCCGCATATATTGCTTCGCTGAAAAAATAAAATTATTTTTTTGCCTTAAAAATTTCAGCATATTCTGCAATAATATCTTCAGTAAACTTAACCATCCCCTCACGGCTTTTGGCATGTACAGCCAAACTCTCAATAACATTAAATGGGACAGTAACAATATCTGCGCCCGCAATTATTACCTCTCTAAATTGTTTTTTGCTCCGAATACTTGCCGCCAAAATTTCTGGTACAACCTTAGTTCCAGAAAAAATTTCTGAAGTTTGTTTAATCAAGTCAACCCCAGAAACAATTCCCTCATCATCGAGCTCACCAGAGTCATGCCCACTGAGGGCCAAAATTTTCTTATTCTTTGAAAAACCCTCTTTTGGGAAATAATCATCCTTATTAAATTTCATCCTATTCATCTCACGAATATAATCATCTTCCCTTCCAACAAAAGGACTAACAAACTTCGCTCCAGCCTTAGCAGCAAGAAGGGACTGCTCTGGACTAAATATCAAAGTACAATTAACAGGTATACCAAGCCTAGATAAATCCCGAATAACTCTAACCCCATCAGAGCCCTTACTGCATTTTTCTTCCATACAAGGATTAATAGGAATTTTCACATATACGTTTTTGGCAACAGGATTAAATTTCTTAAAAAGCAATTTCGCCTCACGAAACATAGAATCATAATCATTACCAATAACTTCCAAGCTAACCGGCTTGCCACGACACAACTTCAATATTTTTTTGATATATTCCTCAATGTCTTTAACCTTATTCTTCTCAGCAGCTTTCTTTATCAAAGAAGGATTCGTAGTCACTCCTTCTAGTATACCATAAGACAAAACCCTCTCTATCTCCGAAATATCAGCACTATCCAAAAATAATTTTACCACTTAACCTTCACTCCCTTTTTCACATTCCCCTTCAATAACAATTTCACAGAAGATAAACTTTTACTCACATTCCTACTTTTTTGAAAATAAGACCCCAAAACAAACATATTCGATCCATTCAAATGAGCCAAAGAAATAGTTTTATCACTAATTCCTCCATCTACCTCAATATTCAAATCAGGTTTTATTTTTCTAAGAGCTTTAACCTTTTTCAAAGTAGAAGGCAAGAACCGCCCCCCATAACTTCCAGGATTAACGCTCATTATTAAAACCATATCCAAAAACCTCAAATACGGTTTAAGCTCTTCAATTTTAGTTCTAGGCTTAATAGCAATTCCAACTTTTTTCTTTTTACTTTGAATCAACCTAATAATTTTACGAACATCTTTTCTTACCGGCTCAATATGAAAAATAACAACATCAACCTTTCTGCCATGTTTTTCAATCCAACTTACAGGATCCCCAACCATCAACTGGGCCTCATATTTCAAACCCTTGGGCAACTTAAAATCAAAATCAAAAGATGTATTCTTAACAAACTTTCCATCCATAACATCTAACTGCAACAAAGAAAAATGTTTCTCAACCTTTGAAATTCTTCTATCTAACTCTTTTTGATTTTTTGCAATAATAGAAGGTATAATTTTCTGTCTCATTTGTCTAATTTCTTAATCCTCCTTTTGTGCCTAGGTATTTTGCTAAATTTTGTCTTAAACCAAATCTTCATAATCTTTTCAACATCCTTAAACAAAAATCCCCTCCCCCTAAGTGCCAAAACATTAGCGTCATTATCAAACCTGGACATCCTAGAAGAATAAGAGTCACTAACAGCAACAGCTCTTACACCTTTAAATCTATTAGCAGCAATAACCATTCCAGTTCCAGTTCCGCAAATTAAAATTCCCCGACTCCCTTTATCCCTGACAACCTTTTTAGCAACTCTTTTAGCATATTCAGGATAATCCACAAGTTTTTCTGAATCTGTACCTAAATCCTCATAATCCATATCATTAGTTTCAAGAAAGTGCCTAACTCTTTTCTTCAACTTGTATCCAGCATGATCTGCACCCAAATAAACTTTCATTATTCATACCCTCTCAAATAATTAACATCAAGACAAGCCTTTCCTTTCGCCGATTCTGTAATTTTTTTTTCTACCATCATAAAATTAGGAAAATTCCAACCTCTTTCACAAGTCGCAAAAATCACCTACAACATTACAATTGATAAGCATAAACATATATCTTCTCATTTAAAAAATATTATCAAAAAATAAAAAATAAACTTATAATTTTAACAAAAACTATTCAAAACAAGAATAATCACTACCACATTCAACCTTATCAACATATATCAAATAACACAACAATCCTACAAAAGATTAAACCATCAGGCTAAAAATAACCAACCAATGAAGGCACAAGTCTAGATGATTGCTCATTGTCCTCATATATCCCAACAACAGAAACATTCATTTCATTAGAACTCCTAATCAAAAACCTAATAAATTTTTCCAACACATAAACATCATAAAAAGTCAACAAATACTCAAAAGAATCCAAAACAAGATACTCATATTCTCCACCAATCAGCCTATCACTTACCATCAAGGAAATCTCCTGCAATGAAGGCGGAAAACCATAAAATTCCTGATTATCAAATCTTTTTCCAACAGACTTTATTGAAATAAAATAATCCTTTTCATTTTTCTTGGCAATACCCGCATCAATCGGAATCTTAGCACTTACAAACAACTTTCTCTTCTTTTTGTTCTTCATTATCTTTCCCAAAACATATTCACAACTACTGTCTCCTGTCTTTATCATAGAATTTTTACTTTTCATAAAATATCCTCCTTACCCAAAACCTCATGCCTCACAACATCCTTAAACTTCTTTCTTTCCTTATGTTTTCTAAAGGCGCCTTTTTCTATATAACCAAAAGCAAGAATCAGCGGGGCATTATCTCCTGGAGATATCTTCAAAACTTTTCTAAACACTTCTCTTTTCGGAGAAATAATTGCACTCTGAATTCCCAAATCAGTCCCCTGCAATATCATACTCATAGAAGCCATGCCTAAGCTAGAAATTCCACCAATAAGGGCCTCTTCTTTTTTAGATGCGTTAGAATTTTTGCAATTACAAAACTTGCCCAACAAAACAGGAACAATAATAACAACTGGATCATTATGAAATCCTCCATAAGATACAGTTTCCATAAGTTTCCCAATCACACTTTTACTCCTCACAACCAAAAACTTCCATGGCTGCAAATTCAAAAAACTTGGAGACAAGATTCCAGCCTTCAAAATTTTATTCAAATTAACAGAAGAAATATTTCTACCATTAAATTCATAAGTAGTTTCTCTTTTCTTCACAAGTTCTTCAAAATTCATATGTCTCATAATTCTTATTTAATTATTTTCTATAAATCTTCTTGCGAACATGTACAAACACTGCCAATCCCTACTTCTTAACCGCCCTCTTCAACCGAGCAGCATCCCTTTTCCGTTTATCAAGCTTCTTCAACATATCCCGAACAATCTCCTCTTCCTTCTCATTAACCTCTCTCTCCTCTTTTTTAATTTTTTTCGCAACTAACTTAATCTGCTTCCGCCGCTCCTCAAGGGGCTTCTTATCCTGCTTTACCTGCTCCAATTCCTCTTTATCCTTCATCTTCTTCATATTAGAAAAAAGATCCTCAAAAAAAACTCTAACAATATTCAAAAGCAATAATAATACTAAAAATATAATAAACAATGAAATAACAATATGCAGATGTGCTTCAATATCAGAATAAACATAAACTATAAAAATATAAGCAATTAAATTCAAAGTCAAAGGAGAGCCAATATGTTTTGCTATTTTCTCAGGGAAAAAATGCTCAAAATTCAAAAACAAGATTACAATTCCAATAAATAAAATGAATAGGGAAACTCCAAACTTTACAGGAAAATTAATAAAATTAATAAATCCCGCACCATCAATATAATAAAGATATCTAATCAAATTGATAGAAACAAACAACAAAACAAGAGAATTAGCAACGTAAGTATTCCACTGAGGTCTCTCCTCCTTGTATCTCTCAAAATAAACCAACATAACCAAAGTAGCAAGTATCAATGGAAGAACCAACCACAAAACATCTCCAGCAAAGCTAAGTCTCAATAAATACATTATATCCTGAAATATTTCCCGCATCATCTTTCCTCCTCCTTAAATCTATCCCAAACAATTTCTTTAACCTTAATCCTAATCCAAAACATATTCCAATAACGCTTAAACTTAAGCCCAAGATAAACAACAACACCAAAAAAAACAACCCCAACCAAAACATAAGCCCAATCAACACCCTTCCTCAAAACATCAAAACTAGCACTAGCCTCTTCACTTAAACCCTCATAATCACTAATCCGAACCCTAACATTATACAACCCAAATCCAGCATTCAAAGGAACAACAACCGAATCAAGAAGCGAAAGCTGCGTCTCAATAGCCCTCAAAGTATCCGATCGCGCAATCACCTCTCCCTCTTCATCCAACAAACTATACTCGAGTATCAAATCCTTCCGAACCAAATTCTCAGGATACAAAACCTTAATCTCAAAATAAACCTCTTCCCCAGGCGCAACCCGAGCATATTCCTTAGGCACATCAACAGTAAAACTCAAAGCCGAACTAAATCCCATCAAACAAACCAAAATAAAAAAACCAAATATGTTCTTCATCTCAATACCTCCACCAAGTCGCGCTCAAAAAAAGTGGGGTCTGCCCCAACTGATAATAGTTTAAAATCTGTGAGGGTACAACATTCACCGGCAACCGGAAACCGGACACCTCGAGGAATCCCATTCCTCGTGCATACTCTTTAGGAATATCAGCACTAAGGCTCAAGACAAGAACACTAATAGCACAACTAAGGCTATCTAACTTAGCAGGAACAATCTGCAAACCCCCCTCTCCCTTCTCGCCAGAACCGACACAATCAATAAAAAATAAACTCCCTGCATCAATTTTATTTTTTTTAAGACTTCTCTCAATTTTCTTCTGATTTTTATTAAATGGATAACAAGCACCAAATCTTTCAAGAGACCTTACTGCCCTAATTATTTTTAACTGAAAGCTACCAGCAAGATCATTTATTAATTTTGATTTTACCATTTTTCAAACCTTCAAAATTTTTTTAACTCTTTTAACTAAATCTTCTACCGCAAAAGGTTTAGTTATATAATCCGAAATTCCAGCCTTCTTTAATTCCGCAATTCTTTCTTTTGATACCGAAATAGCACTCAAAAAAACGAACTTACGTCCAGGTTTTTTTATCTTCTCAAATGTATCCCACCCAGACATATCTGGAAGCATAACATCTAGTAAAAACAAATCAAACCCCTTCTGCGCCATACGAATAGCCGATTTACCACTATAAGCCAATTCAACTACATAACCTTCTTTCTCAAGAATAGTCCTTACAGTGCTCGCAATATCTTTATCATCTTCAACGTAAAGTATTTTTTTCCCTGTCATAATCCCCACCTCCTTGTAATAATTCTAAGCATTTTTATCACCTCCCTTATTAAATAATTTTTTCATCATTTTATTTTATTTCTCTAACGAATTCAAAGCCAATCCCCCTTATTCCTGATTCCTTATTCCTGAAACCCGCCACATCTCCCCTGTCAAAAGCAACAACCTTACCTTTCATCTTCACCCTTTTTTTCCAAAGAGCAACATACCCTCTAAGCTTCTTATGCTTAATAGAAAGCCCAGGCCCAGAGCCAACATGCCTACGAGACAACGTATCGCCCGCCTTATAAAATTTCTCAAACGAATGAGGCGCCTGCCTCTTCTTAATGCCAATATCACTATCAGATATACTAAGCAAAACAACCCCACTCTCCCCTTCCTTACTCATCTCAAAAACCTTCCTTCCACGCTTACGAATTTTGCAAAAAATAAGCTTGTCTTCATAGACACACACACCAAAAATACTTATTATAACATAAGACGAACATATTCAAAACCCATTCTTAACCAATCAATCAACACCAAAATTCCCCAAACCAAAACATCTCCCTTCTTCAAAAGTTTCTTATAAGCAATCTCCAACTTCTTAACCTTCCCTTCTACCTAGTCATCTCAGCAGCAGCCTTCTTTTCACTAATATTCAAATCCCCCAATTTCCTAGACGTCTTCTCATCAATACCATCAAGAAGCCGATTATCAAAAACCATGCGCCGCATCTCTTCAGACAAAATATCACTAACTTTAAATAAAATTTCCCCTACTATCGGTTAGAAAAAACTTTATCTAAATAATCATTAAACAAGAGGGGACTGAACCAAACGGTCGCTTCCCGGCTGGGGCGTCTAGGACTTTTGTGACACATCTCAAAATGAACTTTCTACTCCCCCTCCTACTTCCAACAACAAAAACAATTTCTTTTATACGCCAACTACAAGAATCCATCTAAAAAATAAAAAACCAGAAATTCTCGCTTTCGAGAACTCCTGGAATAATCATTTAATATTTAAAAAATTCATCCATAAAAGCTCTTAATCTTCTCTTTGATATCTCTTTCCAAAGCAGCATTTTTACTCTTAAGAATTTTCTCTTTCGCTGCAATCTCCTTCTTTAGCTTAATTTCATATTCTTTAATTAATCTAGCCTTTAACTCAGCCTCCTTTTCAACCAAAGAATCATGAATCGCCTTTTCTTCTTGTTGCAACACTTTCTCCATAGCCTTCAACTTTTGAAGCTCAGAATTTTTGAGAATCTCATATTGTTTTTGTTTTTTCTTAAACAGCACAGCTTCTGAATCCTTCAATTTCTTGAGTTCTAATTTCTTGAGAGCTTCATACTCAGATTTCTTCTTTTCCATAGCCTTCAACTTTTGAAGCTCAGAATTTTTGAGAATCTCATATTGTTTTTGTTTTTTCTTAAACAGCACAGCTTCTGAATCCTTCAATTTCTCAAGTTCAAGTTTTTTGAGAGCTTCACATTCAGACTTCTTCTCTTCTATAGCCGCAAGTTTTTGCTTTCTAATTTTCTCAATCTCGGTATTCTTAACATTGGTAAATTTAACAGATTTTTGTTTCAATTTCTCAAGCTCAGCCTTTTTAGCCTCAGCAAATTTAGATGAATTTTTCTTCAATTTCTTAATCTCAGCCTTTTTAGCCTCAAGAAGTTTAGAAGATTTTTTCTTCAATTTCTTAATCTCAGCCTTTTTAGCCTCAAGAAGTTTAGAAGATTTTTGCCTAAACATATCAGCATCTCTCTCGGACCCTTTTCTTGCCTCAATTTCATCATCCTTCAATTTCTCAAGTTCAGCTTCTTTAGTAGCCTCGTATTTTAACTTAGAATCAGATAACTCCTTAAGTTTTATATCTTTAGCAGCCTCGTATTTAAGCTCCTTTTCCTTGTGCTTCTTGTCTAGCTTTAAAATCTCACCAGAAATCTGCAAATCAAATTTCCTATGAAGAACGTGTTTATGCAGCAACAACTCTTCATCAAGATGTTTTTTCAACTTAGACTTATGCTCTTCAAATTCACTCTTAAAGCTCTTATGTAGGTTCTTTTTTTCAAGTTCAATTTCTCTTTTCTTACGCAACTTAAGATCTTCTAACTTTTTCTCGCTAAGAACAACTTTAACTTTCTTAACTTCATCAGCAACAGCACTTTCAAACTTCGATTCCACTTCTCTTTCCAAAGTGTCTTTCAGTTTATTTTCATACCTCTTATGATATTTCCTCTCAACATCCAAATACTTTTTCTTAAAAAGATTCTCTCGTCCAACCAAGTCTTCATGCAGCTTCTTCTGAATAACAGATTTTTTATTCTCCATATCTTTGGATAATTTCACCTTAATTTCATTCAAAGACATACTAAAGACTTCATTAGATATCGTATCCACTACAGGATCTATTTTATTAAGAATTTCGCTTTTTCTTCGCTCCTCTTCTTCATGAGATTCTAATTCTTCCCGGATGTCATAAAGCTCATCCTTTATTACAGGAATATCTTTAATTTTCCTAGATTTCTCATCAATCTTTCTCTCAAGACTCCTAAGTTCATCCTTCAGCTTAGAAACATCTCTTGCTCTTTTAGATTTCTCATCAATCTTTTCAGAAAGCTCTTTTTTCATCTTAGAAATATTTCTCGCTCTTTTAGATTTCTCATCAATCTTTCTCTCAAGATTCCTAAGTTCATCCTTCAGCTTAGAAACATCTCTTGATCTCTTAGATTTCTCATCAATCTTTCTCTCAAGCTCCTCAATCTTTTTACTGATTTTATTTACTCTTCTTTTTGGTTTATATTTTCCAGAGATTTTACGCTTCAAAGTTTTAAGCTCTCTTTCAATATTTGGAATCTCAGAAACATGCTTTAATTTAGACCTAATAGAAACAACCTCCGAAGGATATTCTGACTCCGCCTTCATTGCTGATAATTCCTTATCAATATCCTTTAGCCTCTCAAGACCTTGCCTATAAACCTCAAAATCTTTTCGTTGAATTGTTTTCTTAGCCATTTTCAAGTAATTTCATTTTTTCACTCATTTCTTTTCAAACCCCCTTTCACTAATTGATCCCGTATCATAGCCCTTCTTTCTCCATTTTTCAAGCATAGTCTTCATGTATCCCTGCTTTATTTTTTTAGGCTTTTTATGTAACGAATCAGTATCATAGCCCTTTTTTCTCCATTTCTCAAGCATAATCTTCATGCGTCCCTGTCCTATCTTTTCAGGTTTTTCACTCAACGAATCAGTATCATAACCTTTTTTCTTCAACTTCTTAATGGAAGGTTCCAATGATCTTTTCAATTTATGACGTACAGTTTTTTTCTTAGGCTCCTTAATATTTTTAGCTTTAACTCTCTTAACTTTCAACCCTGCTTTATGTAAAACTTCTCTCTTGACAAAGAGACTCTTTATAAATTTCGCAAAATGGCCAAACATATTTCTAATTCTTACACGAGAAAGAACAACAAGTAAAACCGCAACAAGTCCACCAATATAAAGACATTTCACAAGCGACATATTTAATGAGGACAGCGCCAACACACCCGCCTTATCAGCATAAAAGAGCACTCCTGACAAAGCCACAAAAAACAAAAAAGTTCCAACAGAAAGCTTATGCCTCTTTATCCATTTGTGCTCAGGCACCAAAGCTCTTTGAATCTCTCTTCTTTCCCAATAAATTATACTAAAAAGAATAAGTATACCAAGAACGAGCATAAGAAAATAAGCATTAGTTTTTATAACATCACCAAGATTCAACACGCTCCGCCCAGTCAAAAAACCAGCATCAATATCTTCTGAATCAATAGTAACTTCAACAGTTCTTCTAGCCGTAGCAAAATACGAATCATAACTAACCTCTGCATATAAATCATAAACTCCAGGAACAGTAATAGCTGGCAAAAACAATTCAGTAGACTCAGTTTTCTCTTCAAAATCTGCCATATAAATAGTATCAGAACCTTCCGTTACAATCTCCCCATCTTTTTCAATCCAAAACTTCACAACAACGTCACCATGAATAGCAGCAACACCTTTCAAAAAATATGTAAACCCGAAAGGTTTTCCAGGAACAATCAACGAATCCACTTCCACTATCTTCATATCAAAAAGCTTAACACATCGATGCATCCAACAAGTCTTCGTGTCATCACATTCTGAATCAAAACTACATTCATAATCAAGACATTCACCATCCAAACAATATTGATCTCTATCACATTCAAGATCATCTGAACAACTAGGTACCACTTCTATACTGCTCCCACCTCCACCTCCACCACTACCTCCACCAGAAACAGAAGGAGTCACAGGAGCCACAAAACTAAGCGTAAAATTTTCTGTATTACTAAAATTCTCGTTACCCACATCATCAGTACAATTAACAGACCAATTATAATCAGCATTAGACAAAACCACACTAAAAGTTTGAGTCACATCCTTTGTTATCGTAACGTCCGTAGATTCCAAAACCTCATCAATAATCAAAGAGCAATTATTAACAGGAGAATTATCACTAACATTATAACTAAATGCCACAGTAGTAGAAGCCGTAACACTTGAAGCATTCACCGGAGAAATCAAAGTCACAACCGGAGCAGTACTATCAATAATAAAACTAACAATCGTAACATTCAAATTCCCAGCCGAATCATTAGCATAAACAGTCATCGTATTAACACCCTCATCGAACACAACATTCAATGCAGCAGTATACGTAATATTCGTCCCATTCCAATTATACCAAACATTTCCCCCATCTGAAGAAATATTAATCAACTGAGTCGCATTATCATAACTCTGGCTTAAAGGAGAAAGAATAGTCGCAGTAGGAAATACTGTATCCAAAACAATTGTTCGAGTTCCAGTCTTAACAGAATTCCCAGCCGAGTCATTAACACTAGCATTCAAATAATAAGTCCCATCTACCAAGCCGGTAAAATTAATAGAAAAATTTACAGAGTTCAAAGACGAATTAACTAATCCAGTTGAATTATATAAATAAACTATTATCGTGTCCAAATTAACATCACTCGCCGTAACATTGGCCTCAATATAAGATTGCGAGAAATTCCCCGTAGCAGTGGTGGTGGAAACAAAATTAATCGAAGGAAAAGTCGTATCAATAGTAAAACTAACACTCGTAATATTCAAATTCCCAGCTGAGTCATTAGCATAAACAGTCAAGGTATTAACTCCCTCGGAAAAAATATCAACCACAGCACCAGTATATGTTACATTCGTCCCCTCCCAATTATACCAAACATTATCTCCATCCGAAGTAATATTAATCAGCCCCGTCGAATCGCCATAAAACTGATTCAAAGGAGAGACAATCGCAACAGTAGGCACAACGTTATCCAAAACAATAGTTCGAGTCTCAGTCGAATTCAAATTCCCAGAGCTATCATTAGCACTAGCATTCAAATAATAAGTCCCGTCACTCAAACCTGAAAAGTTAACAGAAAAATTACCAGAACCCGAAGACGAATTAACTAGGCCCGTAGAATTATACAAATAAACAACGACACTATCTAAATTACTATCACTCACCGTCACATTAGCAAATATATAATCCTGCGAAAAATTCCCCGTAGCAGTGGTCGGACTTACAAAATCAATCGCAGGAACACCATTATCCAAAAGAATAGTCCGAGTCTCACTAGAATTCAAGTTAGAAGAACTATCATTAACACTAGCATTCAAATAATAAGTCCCATCTGCTAAACCAGTAAAATTAACAAACAAAGGCGAAGTGCTAGAAGTATTGCTTTGAACAAGTCCAGTAGAATTATACAAATAAATTGCTATAGTTTCCAAATTAGTATCACTTGCAGTCACATTAGCCTCAATATAAGATTGCGAAAAATTCCCAGCCGAAGTCACTGGATTTACAAATTGAACCAAAGGCAAACTGTTATCAATAGTTATACTAATAGTATCATTAAAACAAAACAAGTCCGAAGTTCCAAGTTCACAAGCCTCCACAACCAAAGAATAATTCCCATCAACAGTAGAATCATTCCAAGAAAAACTAGTATTGGACTGACCCATATCCGTAATCAATGTTCCGTTCAAAGTCCCTTCCTGATAAAGATATAAACTCACATTCAAATTGTCGACATTAGGATCCGAGGTAGAAAATATCACATTATATGGAAACTTTAATATTTCATCCTGAGAAGGATCTTCGAAAGCCGCGGCTGGAGGATAATTATAAGTTGCATCAATATCCCACGCAATATTCCCCTCAAGGGTTTGCACTATTCCCTCGGTAGTATTAACCCATAAATTATAAACAAATACTGTCGGGTCCGCTCCAGAATAAAACCAGTTCACATTTAATTCCGTTTCATAACCATCCTCGGAATTATTCCAATTGTCTCCACTATCAGTTGAATATTCCCAATGCGTTGTATAATTAGAGGCTGTTGCGTTATAAGTTTTAATTGAATAATAATTTGAAGCATTGGTCTCTTCTGTGTGAATCAAAATATAATGAATACCAAATACCGAATTACTCAAATTTTTTGTAAACACCGCTCTAAACTTTGTCTCGTCATTAAACTCCGAAGGCAAAAGCTCTCCCATAAGAGTACAACCTGAAAAATTATGCGGGCTCCCAGAAACATAACTAGAATTACACCCAAAAGCTTCCAATGGAGCAGTAGGACTTCCGCTAGCATTTACTCTAAAGTCTAGCTTATACACATCCGCATCAACCGGAATAAGAGTATTATTTAACTCCACTTTAATATGGTTATTCCCATTAATCCTCTGGGAAGCTCCGTCCTGAAACTTAACATCTGAAAAATTATACATAGCATCATACCACTTGAAAACATTTGGATTATAATGTTCATCAATCCTAAAACTTAAATTAATATTATTCCCAGAACCTGCCTGAGCAACACTAATACTATCTCCAAGGTTCCCATCCCCTCCATCAAAAGTTGAAGTCACACTACCATTAATAAATTGAATCCAATTAGGGTAAGAATAACAAACATCATTTTGTATATTCCCAAGACTACAACCATTCGTTCCATTAGCTGTAAAATTCAAATACCATGAATCTATTGCGTCTGCAGAATTAACAGAAAAATTAAGTTCAAAATATTCTATCTCTAATAAATTTGAACTATTAATTCCCTCAACTATTCCTAAAGAAGTGTTTAGACCATCAAAATTATCCAAAACTATTCTAATAACTTCAAAATAAGTTGTCTCACTGTCATTAACATTTCCAACACTGTCATTTCCAACAAAAGTAATATTATATCTTCCACCCACGAAAGGAATTGCAAAAGAAGAATTATATTTATCCCCAACAGCATTGGCAAGAGTTAACTGCTGCATCGTTCCATTAGGAAAAGTTATATTAGCAATTATGGTGTCAACTGAAATACTATCTGTAAAATTAGCAGAAATTTCTATACTAGAATTTGCATCAAAATTACTATTCAAAGCAGGAATCAAACCAGTCACAGAGGGATTAGTAGTATCAATCGTAAAACTAACAGTCGTAATATTCAAATTCCCAGCCGAGTCATTAGCATAAACAGTTAAAATATTAGCACCCTCGTCAAACACAACATTTACCGCAACAGTATACGTATAATTAGTCCCATTCCAATTATACCAAACGTCCCCCCCATCACTAGTCACATTCACCAACTGAGTAGCATTATCATAACTCTGATTCAATGGAGAAACAATTACTATGCTCGGAAAAACACTATCCACGCTAAAATTACCAAGAGCACTTTCCCCACTATTGCCAAGAGAATCATTAACAGTCATATTCAAAAAATAAACACCGTCAGATAAGTTATTGGGAATCGCATAATTAATTGGCAACTCTGAAACATTATTAATCAATGTAGGACCCTGACTAGCAACAAGACTCCCCGTAGAATTATAAAGATTAAAAGTTACATTGATAGGATATTCGTCAGAAGTAAAATTAACACTTACGTTCTGCTCACTTCCATTATTATAAATAGGGAGAACAGGCGTTGTAGTAGTATTTGTTATCACTGGAACTGTTGTATCTATAATAAAAGTCACCGAAGCATTCCCAGTTTTCCCAGCCGAATCATTAGCATAAATAATAAAAGTGTTACTTCCTTCAATCCCCGTGATAGTAGTATTTGGAGTAAATGTTGTATTAGTCGCCCCAGAATCATTGGTATACCACCAAGTATCCACCGGATTATCTGCCGAAACATTAAGGTCTATATCAGCCACACTATAGTTTATAGCCGTCGGAGATAAAATACTAACTACCGGCGCAACATTATCAATAGTAATTGTCCGAGTCTCCGTAGAATTCAAATTCCCAGCCGAATCATTGATAGTAGCATTCAAATAATAAGTTCCATCTACCAAGCCACTAAAATTAACATACAAAGGACTAGTAGAACCCGAAGACGAATTAACTAATCCCGTAGAGTTATACAAATAAATAACAACGCTATCCAGATAACTATCACTCACCGTTACATTCCCCTCAATATAAGATTGCGAAAAATTCCCCGTAGCAGTAGTCGGACTTACAAAATCAATCAAAGGTATAGTAATATCAAGGGTAAAAGTATCAATAGTAGAGCTAGCATTTGTAACATTATTATTCCCAGTCAAATCAAATACCTGCCAAAACCAAGTATAAATTCCTTCCAACAAGGTAACCGGTATACCAATTATTGACTGAAGAACTCCTCCAAACTGAACCGTTGTCTGATTATACAATCCACCCGTAGAATTATAGATATACAAAGTCGCATTATCAAGTCCCAAATTATCCGAAACATTAAGCGTGAAATTCAAATAAGTAATATTTGTAAAACTTCCATTTTCAGGATTAATTATAACCCCTGTCGGCGAACTAAAATCAATAGTTATATTTCTTGTCTCAGTACTATTACAATTCCCAGCACTGTCACAAGCAGTTGAATTGTAAAAGAATATTCCTTCAGGAAAACTCGAAAAGACAACATCCAAAGGATTCAAAGCTGAACCAAACGAGTCAACAAGAGCCCCATTATCATTATAAACATTAATAGTTGTAGAAGCAAAATTAATATCTGTTACATTAACCTTTACTTCAAAAGACGTCGCGTTCTGATAAGCGCCCGATGCAAGTGTCGGACTTATAAATTCCAGTGTCGGAGCAATAGTATCAATAGTAAAAGTAACATTTGTAATATTCAAATTAACACTATCATTTGCATAAACATAAAGCACATTAACTCCCTCTGCAAAAGTAACATTCAAGGCTCCTGTATATGTAACATTAGTCCCATTCCAATTATACCAAACATTCTCCCCGTCTGAAGAAATATTAATTAACTGAGTTGCGTTAGCGTAAAACTGATTCAGGGGAGAAACAATTGTTGCAGTAGGAAAAACTGTATCAAGAGCTATCGTCCGAGTCACACTACTATTCGTATTCCCAGCATCGTCCGTAACAGTTGCATTAATATAATAAGTCCCGTCAATTAGTCCTGTAAAATTAATAAAATTAGGAGAGCTCTCCGCGGTTGAAGAATTAACTAGTCCTGTCGAATTATAAAGATAAACCGTTATGTTTGCTAGATTTATATCAACAGCAGTAACATTTACCTGAATAGATGTTTGACTAAAGTTCCCTGTTGCTAGTGTTGGGCTTACAAATTCTATCGAAGAAGGAACTGTAGTATCAAGAACAATTGTTCTCGCACTAGTCGAATTAGAATTACCAGAACTGTCATTCGCAGTCGCATTAATATAATAAGTTCCAGAGCTCAAGTCCGTAAAATTAACAAACAAGGGAGAAGTACTAGAAGTATTTGAATTAACAAGTCCAGTTGAATTATACAAATAAATAATTATACTATCCAAGTTTGTGTCCACCGCAGTCACATTTACTAAAATATTTGTTTGTGAAAAATTCCCTGTTGCCAGTGTTGGACTTACAAAATCAATCAAAGGACTAGTAGTATCAATAGTAAATATTACAGAGGAACTTCCAATATTTCCACCGGAGTCATTAGAATAAACAATAAATGTATTACTCCCCTCAACCCCGGTTATTGTTGTATTTGGAGTAAATGTTGTATTAGTTGCGCCAGAGTCATTAGTATGCCACCAGGTATCAATTATGGAATCAGCCGAAACATTAAGGTCTATAGTTGCTGCGCTATAGTTTATTGCCGTAGGAGAATCAATTGTTATCGTAGGGGCAACACTGTCCACCGTAAAATTACTTGAATCTACATCAGACGAACAAGCACTGCTAGTATCACATGCCTGCAAGTCAATTTGATATATACCGTCCGCAACAGCACTTGAATTCCATAAATAATTAGCAGTTCCATTTGTTAAAGTATCATTTATTATTTGGAAAAATGTACCATTAGAATAATGCAATGTTAAATTATACGTTAAATTATCTCCATTTGGATCTGTGCTTTCAAGCCAAGTTATATTAAAAATCCCATTAACAGTTTGACCTGTTGAAGGTGTTAGGATAGTTGGATTAGTGGGTGCTAAATTTGGGGCAGCACCCCAATTATCTATTTGAATTGAAGAATTTTGCTTGCTATTTGTGGTATCATTTGATTCTATCTTATACGCAAAGTCGGATACACTATACAAATAATTAATATCGATAGCGTCTATCCAATCTCCATCCTCAACCGTAGTCCATGTAGCACCACTATCATCTGAATAAAAACTATAGTTTTCACTGTTTAAAGTGGCATTCATTTGATTAATTTGCCATGATTTGTTTTCTTCTAATTCTTGTGAAGCTTCTACAATAATACTCCCACCAGTAAGATTATTAAGACCAAGAATTAAAGGTCCCCCAATTACAATCCTAAATTTATTGGTTTTAATCTGTTCACCATCTGTAACAGAACCTACAAAGGTACATACTGTGCTTTTTTGAGCATGCGAGAAATTAAAATTAAAAGTTGCATTTCCGAATGCAACATCACAATACCAAAAATTTAAAGGCTGAGCTGATGCAATAGAACCATTCTGTATTTTAATATCAACATGATACTGGTCTGCATCATTAGGTATTGCAATGTTTCTCATCATACGATAATTAGTACTATAGATTGTATTAGTCGTATCAAATTGCTCATCTGTTTCATCAAAAGGAAATGGTTTCCAAGAAGAAACAATACCTGTATCAATGATAAAATTCCATTGTTGGGTAGTATTACCTGCATTAGAATCCATTAATGTAGTTGCTAAATCTCCAGGTACCGTTCTAGGACACGCCCCATAGCCATCCGTTGTTCTATCACACCAATGTAGGAGCTCAACTAAATTATTGTTTTCATCAAGATTTCCCGAACGCAATAAATCTACCGAAGTTGTATAATTGTTCCCCCAATATATTCTTGGTATACCCACTAATCCATCACTATCAGTAATATTTACTGTTATATTCATAAAGTCAACAGTTTCTGCCAATGTTTGATTAAGGTCAGTTTCACCAGTATCTGTTTTATTAAAAATAATCAAAAAAGTAGATGGCGTTTGATCGAGTGTAATAGCAGTACTATTTACATCTGTATCATTTATATTATTTGAAAAATCTTTAGTGTGAACAGTAATAGTGTAGCTTGTAGATGTACTAAGTCCGGTAGCATTATAGAAATTGTTCGTTGTATTCAAAACATTAACTCCATCAATAAAAACAATGGCCTCACTAAAATCACTCGTTGGATTAGTCCAATTCCAATAAATCCAGGTTTTATCAAGAGATTGATTTGCTAGATTTGTTACTGATAACGGGAATGTCGTATCCAACACAATAATCCTAGTCTCACTAGAATTTGAGTTCCCGGCACTATCATTTACAGTTGCATTAATATAATAAGTTCCGTCACTCAGGCCCGTGAAGTTAACAAACAAAGGAGAGGTTGTTGAAGTATTAGTTTGAACGAGTCCTGTTGAGTTATAAAGATAAGTTGTTATTGTATCCAAATTACTATCGCTCGCCGTTACATTAGCAATAACATAACTCTGTGAAAAATTTCCAGTAGCAGTTGAGGGAGAAACAAAATCAATCAAAGGATTAGTAGTATCAATAGTAAAAGTTACTGAGGAACTTCCAATATTTCCACTTGAATCATTTACATAAATAATAAATGTATTACTCCCCTCAACCCCGGTTATTGTTGTATTTGGAGTAAAGGTGATATTAGTAACGCCAGAGTCATTGGCATACCACCAAGTATCAATTTGGGAGTCAACTGAAACATTAAGGTCTATAGTTGCTGCACTATAGTTTATAGCCGTCGGGGAATCAATTGTTATTACAGGAGCAACATTATCCAAAACAATAGTCCGAGTTTCACTAGAATTCAAATTCCCAGAAGTATCATTAACACTAGCATTCAAATAATAAGTCCCGTCACTAAACCCAGTAAAATTAACAAATAAAGGCGAAGTGCTAGAAGTATTACTTTGAACAAGCCCCGTAGAATTATACAAATAAATCGTTATCGTATCCAAATTACTATCACTTGCCGTTACGTTGGATTCAATATAAGATTGTGAAAAATTTCCTGTGGCAGTCGTTTGAGTTACAAATTGAATGAGTGGAAATGTAGCCTCCCTTGCAGTAAAATTTGTCACCTCACTATTATTAATATTATTCAAAGAATCATTTGCAATAAAGGTAATATTGTAAACTCCAGTTAAACCCGAATTAGGTATGGTAAATGAAATATTATATTTATCCCCCACGGTATTATTTAATGTGAGCAACTGACTAGTTCCATTAGGAAAACTAACATTTGCATAAACTGTATCAATCAAAAGATTATCCGTTACATTTACTGAAATTTCAATTTGATCAGTAGAATTAAACGTTTGTCCAAGAACAGGAATCAAATCAAATACCGCAGGAGATATCAAGTCATTAACAACAAAAGTCTCATTTGTACTTGAGTTAAGGCCAGCACTATCATTTGCAAAAACACTAACCCCATAAGTTCCAAGAACACTTAACTGAGTTGTATTTAAAATTAAAGGGATATCAGTAGATTCAATCAAAACAGAACCATTTGGATAAGTCACATTTATCTCAGAAAATTCCAAAGTAATGTCCGAAGCAGACCAAGAAATAGTAACATTATCAACTCCAAAAGCAGCAGGGTTAGGAGTTATACTATTTATTTGAACAACTGGGGCCAAGCTGTCAGTAATATTCTTCGTAATATCCTCAGATTGTGAGATATAATTGGTCGCATTACACTCAACTCTAATCTGCTCTACAACCGATTCAGCACCATGAATCAACCTAGTTTGATAAACTTCTAAACTACTATTATAATCCAAAATATAAAGTGGAGTCTCAAAAGACATATCAACAAAAGATGTTTGATTAGTAGACTCCCAGGAACTTCCATAATTCGTTGAAGAATAACTACTATTAGCATTTAAGGTAGTATTTGCATCATAAATTATCCAAAAACCCGTAGAAAAATTAGAACCACTACTCTCAAACAAAACAGTACAATTATCTCCAGAACTTATTAAAGAACCATTTGCCAAAAAACCAATAGCCCTAGAAGAAGCAGGTTCTTGTGAAATGTTAGAAATCGAATAATTCACTTCCAAAAATTCAGAATCAAACCCAAAGCCCCCATCACATCTTGTGTAAACTCTTAATTCATCGTCGGGAGTTCCATTATAACTGGTTATAAACGAAAAATGGGGATTAATATCATTATCATCAAGAGTAATATTTTCAAAATCTACTCTCAAAGTACTATTTGCATAAATCATTCTAGAATCAGAAGGTCTAATCTTATAATCCCCAATTGGACTTAAACTCATAACCCCTGTAGTATGAACTCCAACTGTTGTATTTCTAGAACAAGTTGCATTCAAAACAGGATTTCCAAAAGAATCTGTGTAATTTGCATAAAGAATAAAATCCTCTAAAACTTCAGCGGGAGTCTTAGAAAAACTAGAGACTAAACTAGTATTACCAAATGTTGTAAAAACTACGCTATCACTATCCAACTGTCCGGAAGAATCATTAACATATAAAGTAAGGGAATTCGACCCCACAGAAGTATTTATTGTCGTATTCAAACATCCAGAAACCGTAACATTAGCCCCATCATTTAGAGAATAAAAACAAACATCCGGATTAACTTCAACTAAAGTAAAATTTAAAGGAATATTTATTGTTGTATTATATGTTATATTTTGCGGCCGAACAAGAGTCACATTCGGCGCAACATTATCTAAAATAATTGTTCGAGTCTCAGTTGAGTTCAAGTTCCCAAAAGTATCATTAACACTAGCATTCAAATAATAAGTCCCGTCACTAAGTCCAGTAAAATTGACAGACAAAGGCGAAGTGCTAGAAGTATTACTTTGGGAAAGTCCAGTTGAGTTATACAAATAAATCGTAATAGTATCTAAATTTGTATCTGTCGCTGTTACATTGGATTCAATATAAGATTGTAAAAAGCTCCCAGTTGCAGTGGTTGTAGAAACAAAATCAATTTGAGGGACAGCATTATCCAAAACAATTGTTCTCGTACCAGTCGAATTAGAATTACCAACACTGTCATTCACAGTTGCATTAAAATAATAAGTCCCGTCACTGAGTCCAGTAAAATTAACAAACAAAGGAGATGTCCCAGAGCTGTTTTGTTGAACCAACCCAGTTGAGTTATACAAATAAATAATTATACTATCCAAATTGGTATCTGTCGCAGTTACATTTACTAAAATATTTGTTTGTGAAAAGTTTCCTGTTGCCAAAGTCGGAGAAACAAAATCAATCAAAGGACTAGTAGTATCAATAGTAAAAGTCACCGAGGAACTTCCAACATTCCCAGCCGAATCATTAGAATAAACAATAAACGTATTACTCCCTTCAACCCCAGTTATCGTAGTATTTGGACTAAACGTTGTATTAGTCGCCCCAGAATCATTACT
>PJEL010000898.1_pt1 | contig 32964 bp, 31 predicted proteins | sample 1853271 | NCBI WGS metagenome assembly PJEL01 (sample SAMN08108733, study PRJNA415343) | Invertebrate metagenome, whole genome shotgun sequencing project. | host: Globobulimina | place: Sweden: Gullmar Fjord | collected 2015-08 | reverse complement strand
ATTGCTTTTATATTTTAACTGGATTTTCAATAAATAATACAAAATCATTGTATTAAGAAATAATATCATTGATACTTTTATCAAAATCACTTTATCAACATAGTCATTATCATTAATACAATTATCTTCACTTTTATTAGAGAGAACTCTTACTTTAGAAATATTTTTCGATAAAAAGTGAATAATACCTTCATAATAACTTGAATATGTATCTTCTTTCCATTCCTCAAATGCAACATCGAAAGATATTTTATTTCTCTTGTTTGGTTTGAAGATTATCAGTAATAATACAAATGGTAACAAAAGAAATATTAAAGAAATAATAAATTTATTTTTAATAAAAAAATAATTAGGTACTGAAGAATAGTATGTATTATAATTATAACCGTGTGTACTTTTATAACTAACGTTAAATTTTTTTGATAACAGTTCGGTTAGAGCAACGTATGATTTATCACTAAAAATATCTCTTTGATTCATTTCTATCCTCTAAATAACTATTGATAATTGGCAATCTTATTATAATCACCTACCATATTATACTGTTCATTTATTGTACACATACAATCAAAGTCTCCTTCTAAAAACTTTTTTGTTTGTAGATATAATCCTGGTTTATATATTTCATCCAAAGTATAGTCAATTGTATTGTCAAAGACTTGAGGAATAGTACCTTTTTTTTGAATTTGCAATTTTTCCATTGGTCGGAAGATTAATCTATTATTTTTAGTAAAAACCTCTACACCCCATCGTCCTGCACTTTCCCAATTTGCTTGATAATTAAATAATGCATTATTTTCACTTATTCCTGAACCTGAAAAATTAGAAGCACTTGGATGCCAAGATAAAGTTCCAGTAGTAAAACATTCTATTTTTTTTGGTTTACCACCCATATAAAATGCCATATCAACTACATGTGTTGAGTTTGCTAAAAACCATTTTTCTTTTACACCCTCACCTTTTATTAAAGGTTCAATAATATGAGACCACTCCGTAAACTCAAAATTAAATGAAACAACTCCACCATCATCTTCTATTATTTCTTGAGCTTTTAATACAGATGCAAAAAACCTTCTATTATATGCGATGATAACATTTGTATTTTTTTCTTTTACTAAAGTATTCAATTTTTCGAATTGCCAAGTATATAAGGATCCAGGTTTTTCTACAATAATATTTTTAACACCATATTCTAAAAGCTCTTTAGTTGTTTCATATAATTTTTCAACGCCAACTGCAACTATTGCGTTTGAACAAACTTTAGGATTAGAAGATAAAAATTTTTCTAATCCACCTACTTTTACTTCACATCCTGTATTTTCTTTACATTTTTTTGCTGTCTCTACACCACGACCAATAACAATAAATTCTTCTTCTAGACCTTGCAATACTTTTATATAATCTTGCGCCATAATACCAGCCCCAATTAACCATATCTTATTTTTCATTTTAAACCTTTTTTATGTTATTGGACAATAGTTATATTTAGTATCACAAAAACTATTAATATGTGATATTATTGATTCTAAATATTTAATATGAAGATTCATAGCTTCATCATATGTGGGTAGAAAACAATTATTATTAATGATATCTTCAATCAAAATATTTGTCAATTCACTTTGAAAATGAACAATTTTTTCTTCTTTATTTTTTATTTTCCAATTATTAATTCTTTCTGAAATCCTATACCAACCATTTAATTCATCTATTATTATATTTAAATTATCAGATGTAATATTAAATTGTATAGGAGAGACTTCTTTCTCGGTACAATTAATGAAAAAATTATGACTACCTATTTTTCCAAGAATTATTCCATTAATTTCTTTAAAACCATCTCTTTTCGTATCATAAAGATTTTTATTTAAAAAAGTAGAATTCAGTATAATATCTTTTTTACTTGCAAGATAAGAAAAAGAATCTAGAAAGTGTAATCCATTACATCCTAATCCCCATGCACCACCAGAAACGGAAAAGTTTATATTTTTAGCATCAAATAATTTTTCTTTTAAATCTTTATAAAAAGGATACATTCTTCTTGGATGATTTACCCAACATTTAGTATTTGTTTTTTCTAATAACTCTTCGATTTTTTCATATTCTTCAATTTTTTGGAATAAAACTTTTTCTAGAATAAGGTTAGTAATTTTTTTATTTTTAAGTAATTCTTTAACTACATTAAATCTTACATCTGCATTTGTAGCGACAATGACTACATCTAATTCTTCTGAAAGTTGTGAAATATTTTCATAGAAGTTTATTTCTTTTATTTTTTCATTAGTAGGTATTTCTTCGAATCTTTGCTTGGCAATATTTCTAGAACCTTCAAATGGTTCTACCACTTCTATAGATATATATAACTCACTTTTTGCTAAACCTTGTAAATGCCTACTACCTAATTGTCCTGCACCTATTAATGCTATTTTTTTCATTATCATCCTTTATAAACTAAACCCATCATCCACTACTAAATTTTGTCCATTTACGTATTTACTCATATCACTTAAAAGGTACACTAAAGTCCCTTTTAAATCACTTTTATCAAGCATACCTTTATTTAAACATTGTTCTTTATACTTTTCTAAAAAAGGTTCTGACTGATTATCAAATATTCCACCAGGACTTAAAGTATTTACTTTAATATTCATCCCTTTAAAATATTTTGCCATATATTTAGTAAGGTGAATAAGTCCAGATTTTATAGCTGCATATTCAACTGGTGTAGTCATAGTGGTATCATCATATATTTCGAACCTTGGAGCTACTATACCATAGATAGAACTAATATTTATAATATTCCCATAACCCTGTTTTTGGAAATACATTGCAAATTGTTGAGATGTTATAAAGTATCCCCCAAGATTTAAACCTAAGTTTTCTGTAAAATCATCATGATTTACATCAAAAAAATGTCTTCCATAATTTTTATTTCTTGGATAAGCATTGTTTACTAAAGCATCAATTTTATTATATTTTTTATCTAAATACTCTATACAATTAGTCAATGAGTCTTTAGATGTGATATCAAGTTTTATAAAATCTATGTTAATAGTATTTAATTCTCTTGATAAATTATTTTTTACTTCTACACCTATCTCTTCATTTATATCTGCAATTATAGCTATTCCTTTTTGTTCAATAATTACCTTTATAAATTCTTGACCTATCAGTCCAGCACCACCGGTTATAACTACAACTTTATTGTTAAGCATTAGATAATTTCCTTGTAAAATTCTATTTTTCTATCATTTATAGTATTAAATTGACTCTTAAATTCTTTTGTAAACTTTTTATCCAAATTATATATTTTCATATCTTTTAAACTTTCAAATCTTAACATATCACCATTCGCATTATAGATATTACTACTTTCTACATATTCTAAATTATTTTTATCTTTGCCAACCCTATTTACTCCTATAATAAAAATTTGATTTTCTATTGCCCTAGCTTTTAGTAATGTATTCCAATGTTCAATTCTTTTTGATGGCCAATTAGCTATATTAATAATAATATCACATTCTGATCTATATGCACTATAGAGCTCAGGGAATCTTAAATCATAGCAAATTGTTAAGCCTATTTTAATATCTTTAAAGTTAACTATTTCTAATCTACTTCCAGCATTAAAATATTTATCTTCACCTACAAAAGAAAATGGATGTATTTTTTCATAATCACCTAAAATTTTACCTTTATTGTTTATAAAAATACTTTTATTTAATGATTTTTTATCATCATTTATAACTACACCGTAAATAATAGCTATATTATATATCTTTGCTAAATCTTGGAATGTTTTAATCGTTTCAGCACTATTTTTATCTTCTGCAATTTTCTTTATATTTATAGAAAAACCGGTAAGTGTCATCTCTGGAAAAATTATCAAATCAAGTTTCATAAGTGAAGCTTCTTTTATGTACTCTTCACATAAATATAAATTTGCTTTTTTATCTTCCCACACTTGATTCAAAGAGACTAATGCTATTTTTACAAAATTCACTTAAACATCCTATCAATAACATTTACTTTATTAATAAGGATTTTATGATTTGGATAACTATTAACAATTGTACTATCATTTCTAACATTAGTATTAATTAAAAAACTATTTGAACCAAAAATTGTATTTGATCCTATTTTACAATTACCAATAACTGTCGATTGACTAAACATTATTATTTCTTTTTCAAATGAAGGATAAATAAGTTCTTCAGTTGCACCAATAGTACAGTTTTGATACACAACAAAATAGTCTGAATACTTTGCATTTCCAAGCACAGTGCCTAAAGGATGGACAAATAAAAAGATATCTGGTAGCTTAACAGCATAAAAAGCATCTATTCCATGTAATGTCTTATTTAATAAAAAAATTTTTGAAGCTAAAGAAATATTTTTATCAGTTTCCCATACTGTATTAGATAATAAATATAAATACATTGAATAGTGATCTCCATTCAAATGATTAAAAACACTTTTACCATCAATATAATAATATGGTTTTTTAATTTTGTTAAAACAAAAAATTAATCTACTCAAAGTATCATCTATATATCTTTTTAATGTACTTTTTTCTACATAATTACCATCATCAAAAAAATTATTTAACTGTATAGTTGTATACGTAACTAAACTATCCTTATCTATGCTAAGTATCAATTGTATCTCCTAAATACAGGTTTAATAACATCTCCTATAAGATATTTTTCATACCCCTCGTCAACTGCTTTTTTATACACTTCAAATGTTTTTTCTAAAGCTTTTTTAGTTAATTCTAATTCTTCTTCACCATGAGCATAACTTATAGCTATCCAGGGTATCAATACCCCATTATTTATCATCTCTTGGGAAAATAAAGTTCTAAGTCCTAAAGAATTATTACCTTCATTATCAAATGTCAAATAATAAGGACTACAATCAACACCCCCTGCAATAAAATTTTTCTCAATTCCAAATTTTATTGCCATATTATTCATTAATTCAATTAAATCTTTACCATACTTCCAAATATGTTCTATAACATTATTCTCTTTAATAAATTTAACTGATTCTACAAATGCACCAAGTCCATTCATCTCTGCACCATGAGTAGTAGAAAGTAAAAAAAGCCTTTCAGCTCCTTCTTTTTCAATGGAACCTAGCTCCATAATATCTCTTTTCCCTGCTACTGCAGCTACTGAAAAACCATTAGCCATAGCCTTACCGAAAGTACAAAGATCAGCATCTATATTATAATAATGTTGTGCACCTTTCAGATGCCACCTAAATCCTGTAATCATCTCATCCAAAATAAAAACTGCACCATATTTACGACACAGCGCTTTTACTTTATGCAAAAAATTATCTCTTGGATGCTCATTTGCTGATGGTTCTAAAATAATACAAGCTATTTCAGTAGGATATTGCTCAAATAATTTTTCAAGTGATATAATATTATTGTAATTAAACAATTTTGTATTTTCTATATCCTTTTGAGCTATTCCTTTTGTTATAGGAGTAGAGCCAATAAACCAATCATCATAAGAGAAAAAAGGCTGTTCTTCACAACGAGCAACCATTGTTCTTCCCGTATATGCACGGGACAACTTAACTGCAGCAGTAGTTGCAGTTGATCCATTTTTAGTAAATTTCACCATATCTACACTATTTATAGTATCAATTAACAGTTCAGCTGCTTCAAGTTCAATTAAAGATGCTCTTGTTAAATTATTTCCAAATTCCATTTGTTCTATTGCTGCATTATTTACAGTTTCATTTCCATATCCTAAATTAACAGCCCGAAGAGCCATACCATAGTCTAAAAATTCATTTTCATTTTCATCATATGTATATGCACCTTTTCCTCTTTTTAATATCTGTGGTGCATTTTTAGGATATTGATCATATCCTCTACTGTAAGTATGTGCACCACCTGGTATCGCTTTTAATAATCTTTTTTGGTAAGTCACTATTAATATCCTTTATATTTCATTATTGCTTCTACCATTATGAAATCATCCATATCATCTATTTCTAAGGATTTATATTTAGGTACCTCATATCCTATAGTATTATCATGATAAAAAGTTTTTTTTTCTAAAAGAATATCAATTTTAGATATATATATCGTTCCTTCAAAAAAATAAACATCTTTAATATCTTGTCTTCTTAAAGGTTTCATATCTTTATCTTCATATCCAAATATATAATTTTTTTCATTTTTTTCAATAAGAAAAGCAGGATTTTGATCTTCTGTTTTTGATATTCCTACTATTGAATCAGCGGTAGAGTTAAAAAGCTGTTCGATCGCATTATCTATATCATCATATTTTCTTAAAGGGGATGTTGGCTCAAGTAAAACGATATAATCAAATTCTTTTTGTAATTCTATTCTATAAAAATCAATTGTATGATTAATAGCATCAAATGAAGTTGCAGTATCACTAGATAAAGAACTAGGCCTTAAAAAAGGTACTATAGCACCATATTTTCTTGCAATTACAGATATCTCTTCAGAATCAGTACTTACCATTATTTCATCTAAATATTTACTTTTAAGTCCAGCATCTATACTCCAAGAGATAAGTGGTTTTCCAGATAATACTTTTATATTTTTACCTGGCAACCCTTTACTTCCACCACGTGCTGGAATAATTGCTAAAAATGTTTTATTTTTATACATCTAAAATACCTCGTCATATTCTTCATTTGCCTTTTTATATTCTTCTAACCTACCAATATCAAGCCAATATTCTCTAAGTGGGAAAGATACTACATTTTTATTAGCTTTTATTAATTTTTCAAATAATGTAGGCATATCATAAAATTTATTTTCTGGAATTTCATTTAAGACTTCAACTGAAAGCATATATATACCGGCACTTACAAAAAATTTGTGAGTTGGTTTTTCTTCAATAGACAAAATATTACTATTTTCTATATTAACAACTCCATAAGGTACTTGAAAATCATATTCTCTTACACACATAGTAGCTATAGAATTATTTGCAATATGATAGTTATCTAAATGTTCAAAATTTACATTTGTAAGCAAATCTCCATTCATCACAAAAAAAGGCTCTAATGGTTTAGATTTTAATAAACTTAAAGCTCCTGCGGTTCCCATTCTTTGGTCTTCAAAAATATATTCAATATTTACACCAAACTTACTTCCATCTTTAAAGTAATCTTGTATAACATAAGATTTATAGTTTACACACATAACAATATTTATATATCCATACTCAGCAAACTTTTCAACTATTGTTTGTAATATTGGTTTATTTCCAACTTTTAGCATAGGTTTTGGAGTATTGTTAGTAAGTGGTCGTAAACGTGTACCTAATCCACCTACCATCAAAACTACTTTATTTGCTTTTACCTTAGGCTTAATAAGTTCTTCAATTTCTTGGATACCTAGAATTTTATTGTTTTCATCTACTATTGGTATTTGATGTAATTTTTTTGATAATGCTACTTTTAAAATCTCTTCTTTTGTATCACTTATTTTAGCAATTGTAGGAGTTTTAAAAATAATAGAATTAATTGGACTATTTAAATCAAAACCTTTAAGTAAAGCTCTTCTTATATCTCCATCAGTTAATGTACCTAATAAATTATCTTCATTATCTATAATCAAAGCTATTTGCATAGAACCCTTATCTATTATAGTAAGCGCTTCTTTTATTGTGGCAGTTGGTTTTAGTTTTATGTTATCAACGTTTCGCATTTACAGAACTTCCTTTAAAAGTACAAAACTTTCAGCATACTCACATCCACAAGTTGCACCTCGTAGAGTTGCCAATGCTTTTATATTTCTTAAACTTCGAGGAAAGGGATGCATAGATATTTCACTTTCAAAGATTTTCATTATTTCAAGTTTTTTATCCATACATGTAGTTATATCTACAAATACATTTGGAACAAAACTATCTTCTTTTGTGCTTGGTGCGAATTCTGTTTCACTTAATGTTTCAATCATATATATTTTTTTAATAAATGGATACCGAAAAGATTTGGTGCAGCTATAACTAGCCTCGAATATCTTTCTATGATCACTATGAACATCACCTTTAAATGGAAGATAAATAATATTTGGTTTTACTTCATTTATAACATTAGATATTTTTCCTATAAGTTCACTCATGCTATATTCATCAACCTGCATACTTTTTAATCTTAAGTTATGAACAGAATCAAAGCTATAAGCTTTTCTTGCTTTTTCTATTTCTTTTTCTCTTGTATTATAATAAGTATGATATTTATCAATAGTTGTGCAAATAAGCCAATGAATTTCATCACCATTTTTCTTATACTTTAAAAGAGTTCCCCCTGAACCTAATGTTTCATCATCAGGATGAACTGCAACAATTAGAACTTTATTTTTCATAAGTACTCTCCTTCTTTAGGTAGGATATTAAACTCATGCTTTAATAATTTTATAGCACCATCATAAGTTTTAACCATTATAAAATCATTATTCGATTCCAAAACTTTTCCACATTCGATATTAAGATAAGGATAATCAAAAATTTCTACTTTCCAAATAATAATATCTTTTTCTTCAAAAACTAAATGAGCCCCTACATAAGGTTTTGTTAATCCTCGGACTAGATTATAAATTGCTTTAGATGACATTCTAAAATCAATTTGACCATCCTTCTTTCCTCTTTTTCTCCAAATATTTGATTCATGATGATTTTGTTTAATTCTTTTGTATGTTTTATTTTGTAATTGGGGAATAAATTCTTCTATTTGATTAATTGCAATATTTATAACTTTTTGATATAGACTTTCAGCATCATCATTATCTAAAATTTCAAAATTTTCTTGAGATAAAATATCACCATTATCGGCACCTTCTTCTATAAAGAAAAATGTAGATGCACTTTTCTTTAATCCTAATGATAATGCCCAAATAAGAGGATGTCGTCCTCTATTTTGTGGTAATTTAGCAGGATGATAACCAACAATACCCATAGGAGGAAGATTAAGCAATTCTTTTTTTATCAAACTTGACCAACCAAAACAAAATATAATATCAGGTTCTAAATTCTTAATCCAATCTATATTATCTTTTGAATTAATATCATCAATCAATTTATATGGAATATTATTATTCTTACAAATAGGCGTTAAGTCTGCAAAATCACTATTAAAAGTTGACATTTCTTTTGTACAAATACCAACAATTTCCGCTTTTATATCTATAAGTTTTTCAAGCGATTTTTTTGAGAATTCTACTGTTCCAATAAAAATTATTTTCATAATGAAACCTTTAAATCATAAAATGATTTTTTTACAATATTATCAAGATTAGTAGTTTTTAAAATTTCTACTATTTTTCCGCTTGCAAACCCATCTCCATAAGGATTTTGATTTGTTTTAAGTGTATTTTTAAATTTTTGAGAATAAAGTTCTTCAAATGCTTGTTTTATAGACAATTTGATAGGTTCACAATCTAGTACACTACTTGCTTTAATACGGCCCTTTTGTCTATCCCCAATATTTATTGTTCCTATTTTAAAACTTGGTGTCTCTGATAATCCACTTGAACTATTCCCAACCATTGCATCTACATATTGTAATGCACTAAGATATCTGAGTTGTCCAAGTGATGTAAACACTACAGATTTATGATCATTTTTTCCTACATAACAATCAATCATATGATTTATAACTCTTCCATCTGTATCACTATTTGCTTTTGTAAAAATTATATTTGTATCTTCTAACTCATCACATGCATCAAGTAATTCTTGAAATTGCTCTTTTGCAGTACTATTTTCAAGTGTAACAGGATGAAAGGTAACTAAAATATTTTTTTTATTTAATTTAAAATTTATAGATTTTTCAAACTCTTCATGAGATAAAAGTTTTAATCTTTTAATATTCTCAATTCCTAATCCACCAACATTGAAAACTCTACTTGGTTGTTCCCCTAGTTGTATTACCCTATTTTGATATTCGTTAGTCGCAGTAAAATGCAAATGACTCATTTTTGTTATACTATGCCTGATTGGTTCATCTATTAATCCCTCTGTCGCTTCTCCACCATGTAAGTGAGCAATAGGAATACGAGCAATCATTCCCGCACTAACTGCTGAAAATATTTCATATCTATCACCAAGTACAACTAAAATATCAGGTTTTAACTCTGTATAAGCTTCAGCAAAACTTATTTGAGCTAATCCCATTGATTTAGATATTCCGACAGAAGTATCAGAAGATAAAAGCATCTCAATTTTTTTACTTATCTTAAACTCTTTTTCTATTTCTTTATAAGTTAACCCAAACTCTGGACTTAAATGCATACCTGTAACTATAAGTTGAAGCTCTAACTCTTCAGTTAACTCTATCTCTTTCATAAGCCAATAAAGTAAACCATATTCAGCTCTTGTCCCTGTCACTACACATATTTTTTTCATATCAATCCATCTTTATCATAATTCTTATTTGCTATTGTTCCAATAATATCATCCCATCTCATAGGATTCATTCCATTTGCTGGTCGTTTTATAGTAATATTATTCTCTGTAAAAGTTTCACCTTTTTGAATCTTAAACTTTGCAACTATAGATTTTCTAGCAATACTAATATTCGGTTTTTCACTCTTTGAAGGTTTTTTAACACTAGATCCTAATGCTAATTCTACATTTCTAATAGCTTTTACCATTGCAATTAATTCAGTAGGCTCTAGTGATGCTTTATGATCAGGTCCATCCATAGTTTTATCTAGTGTAAAATGCTTTTCAATACAACTAGCACCCATAGCAACAGCGGCAATATCAACTTCTATTCCTAAAGTATGATCACTATATCCATATTTACAATCAAAAGTATTTCCAATTGTTATCATAGCTTTTAGATTTACATCTTCCATAGGTGTCGGATACATAGTATTAGCATGTAAAATTGTTATATTATCTTTTTTTGTACCCGATTCTATTAATACATCTAAAGCATCTTCAATTTCACCAATATCTGCCATACCAGTTGAAAGAATAACTTGTTTATTTAATTTTCCAATATGTCTAAGATAAGGTAAATTTGTAATCTCACCACTCGGAATTTTAAATATTTCTAAACCTAAATTATTTAAAAGTTCTATACTATCATGATCAAAAGGTGTAGATAGAAACATTATATTTTTAGAGTTACAGTATGAAATTAGTTCTTTATGTGTACCAATATCAAGTTCTAATTTTTTGAGCATATTAAACTGCGATTCATCACCATCATTCATATTTTCTTTTTGATAATTAGCTTTTTGTGCATTCATAATTACAAGATTTGTAGCCTTAAAAGTTTGAAATTTTATAGCATCAACTCCTGAATTTACTGCGACATCTATTAACTTTTTTGCAATTTCTATTGAACCATTATGATTCACTCCAGCTTCTGCTATTATAAAAACTTTATTTAATTTTTCTTTCACTTTATTAGGCTCCCTGCTTTTATAAATCCATTTATTTCTATACATTGTTTTGAGGTAGCATTACTTCCAAAAAAAGTATTTGCTTTTACTATAACTGATCCATTTATAACACTTGCAGTTGATATATGACAATTGTCTTCAATTATTACATCATGTTCAAGAAGTGCTTTTGTATTAATAATACAATTTTTTCCAACCTTAGCATTTGCATTTATTAAGGAGTGATGCATAATTACTGTACCTTCCTCTATAAAAGAGTGTTTTGAAACATACGCTAATGGTGAAATAATAATAGGTAGATCAAATCCTATCTCTTTTAACTTATTAAATAACTTTACTCGTACATAGTTTGATTCTATTTGACCTACTGTAATTATTGCATTTTTACAAGTTTTATAAATATTTTCTAAATCATCATCACAAGCAATAACTTTGTAATCTAAAATAGTACTTCCTATTAATTCTTTTTTATCTATAATTCCTACTATTTGATATTTATTTTCTTGTTCAATTACATCAATTACACTATGACAATGTCCACCACCACCAAGTAAAACTATTTTTTTTTTCATTATAAAATCACACTACTTGGAATATTTACTATTCTTTGTTCACAAATTTTAGAGTTACTTAAATCTGCCGATTGACAGTCTTTAAACATCTCTAATTCATTCATTAGTTTCCAGATAGGTCTTGTCATTACACTATTTTTATTTGTAAACTTTAAAAATTCATCTCTTTGTTTTTTGTCTTTTAATAGAACAGATTGTAACCAATAGTTTGATTTACAGTTTTTAGGTTCTTCTATAAATTTTATAACACTATTTGAAAAAAACTCTTTATATTTTAAAGACAGCTCTCTTTTTGATTCTATAAAACTTTTTAATTGTTCTAATTGTGCTACTAATAATGCTGCATTAATATTTGGCATTCTATAATTAAATCCAATTTCATCATGAACATATTCATAAGGGTGTGGTTTTTTTGCAGTTGTCGTAATATATCTGGCTCTTTTAGCTAATACTTCATCATCAGTTACAATAACTCCACCACCACCTGAAGTGATGATTTTATTCCCATTAAAAGAAAATGCTCCTACTTTACCAAAAGTTCCCGTATGTTTATCTTTGTAATAACTTCCTAAAGATTCTGCGGCATCTTCAACTAGAGAAATATTCCATTTATCACAAATATCTTTAATTTCATCAATCCTACAAGAATGACCAAAAGTGTGCATTGGAACGCAAGCTTTTATTACTTTTTTTGTAGTTTTATTTACACATCTATTATTAACTAATTCACAATTTATTTCTAAAAAATCTTTTAGTGATTTAGGACTCATACCCATAGTATCAATATCAACATCTACAAATATAGATTTTGCTCCAATATAAGAAATTGCATTACAGGTAGCTATAAAAGTTAATGCTTGAGTAATCACTTCATCATCTTTTCTAACGTCAGATAATATAAGCGAAATATGAAGAGCAGATGTTCCATTTACAGTTGCTATTGCATATTTACTTTCAACTGTTTTTGCAAACTCTTTTTCAAAGATATCTACATATTTACCAACACTTGATACAAATGTAGAATCAATACAATCGTTTAAGTATTTTTTTTCATTTCCGTTAAATCTAGGTTTATGTAAAGGAATAAATTCTTTTGTGTCAAAAGTACTTTGAATAAAATCTATAATATCTTGCATATTACATTTTTCCATCAAGATATTTACCTGTTTCTTTATGTCCAAAATCAGGAATCATTGTAAAAAATTCTTTTACAATATTGTCTTTAGTCCATGATAAATCTTGTTTATTTTTTTTCATAGTAGTTTCAAAATGATTTAATTTATTTTCATCAAATAAAGCTTCATTTTTTATTACTCCAAGGTTTTCAAATCTTTTCATATCTAATATTTCAGCATCAGTAAAAAACTCTTCAAAATCTTTTTCACCAGTTGTGTCACTTGAAGTAAAAAGACAAGGCCATTTTCCTACTTTAGGTAAAGTTTTAACTAATTCTCTTGCTTCATCTTCATCTTTACATAAATAAGGTTTAAATCCTAAACCTTCTAGATACTTAACAGCAATATCTGCAAAAGAAATTAAATGTAAATTTTCACTAAGTTTCGGGAAAAATATATCTCTATTATCTCCAAATATACAAGACATAAGACAAAGTTCTCCCGATTCTTGTGGAGTTACAAAATATCTTTTTATATCATTTGGTGCAACTATTGGTTGATTTTTTTGAATTCTTTGATTAAATCCATGAAGTAAGGAACCATCTGAAAAGGCTACATTAGCAAATCTAGCCATTGAAACATTTATGCTTTGAGATTTTCTCATTACAAACATTTCCATTATTCTTTTGCTTGCACCCATCATATTTACAGGATTTGCTGCTTTGTCAGTACTTACACAAAAATATTTTTCAGCACCATTTTCTATTGATTGTTGTAAAGTTTTATCTGTATTAAATACATTTGTATCAATCATTCGCATAAGAGTAAATGGATCTTTTTCACTTCTCACATGTTTAAGAGCTGAAAGATTTAAAACATAATCGTATTTACCATCTGCTTTTATAAAAGCATCATATTCAATACTTCCAATATCTAAAGCAAATGTTTGAAAAACACCATCAATATAACCATAAGAACTTCTAATATCACGAACTAACTCAACCATATTATTTTCTGATATATCAACTACATGTAGTTTTTTTGGATTTCTTTTAAATATCTCTTTTGTAACAGCTTGTCCAATACTTCCTGCGCCACCTATTACTAAAAAAGTTGAGGATGAAACTATTTGTTTTAATTCATTATTGTAATTTTCAATATCATCTGTAAAAAGTTCTTTTGTTCTTCCTATTAAGTTTAGTATTTTATTCATCTTATTAATCCATCTTAGTTAATTTATTTTTTAATATTTTTTTTCCAAATTCAACACCTGGCTGATCATAAGCATTTATTCTAATAAATTTTGATACTAGTGATGTTAGAAGTTCATAATAAAATATTAGTTTTCCTATAGAATTTTCTGTTATTTCATTACATTCTATTACATCTGTTGGAATATCTTTTAATTCTTGAACAGATTGAATAGTTGCATCTGCTTGCATATTTATTAATTTTGCAAAATCTAAATTATTTAACATATCTAGTGATTCTAGATTTTCAAATGTTATATTTGGTATTTTAATATCACTGTTGAAATCTTTTATTTTTATAAATGTTACTGTCTTATCTCTTCTTCCTTCAACAATTAACTGTAAAAAACTATGTTGATCAACAGGACCAAGTAAACCAATAGGAGTTAATCCTTCATTAATGTTATCATGATGTTTTTTACCAAGACTTTCACCCCATAATTGTATGTACCACTTATTAAAACCTGCTAACATTTCTGAATAAGAAAAAATTGCATTAATATTGTATTGATCTTTATTTTCTGCTATAAATCTTGCCTTATTTATTAAAAGATTATAATATTTTTCTTTTTGAAAAAAAGACATATTTACTTTTTTTGCACCATTTAATAATTTTTCTATATCTACACCCATTAAATATAAAGGAACTAATCCTACATTAGACAAAACAGAAAATCTTCCACCAACATTTTTAGGAATATCAAAACTTTTTAATTCTTTTGAATCAGATAAATTTTTTAACGCAGAATCATTTTCAGTTATTGTAATGCAATTATTTTTAGAAACTTCTACAAGTGAACATATATATTTAAATATTGATATTGTTTCAACTGTAGTACCTGATTTACTAATTATAATAAATAAAGCATTATTTAAATCTATTTCTTTTAATTTTGATTTAATAGATAAGGGGTCTGTACTTTCTAAAAAATGAAGTTTTCTTTTCGTTGAAAAGTCATCTGCTCCACTCAAAAAGTTGTAAATAGCATACGTACCTAAACTACTTCCTCCAATACCAATAATAACAATATGTTTTTGAGTAAATCTATCCAATGAATTTAAATATTCTAATGAAGAAAAAGGCAAATTATAATAACCTATTTCTTTTGTTTCTTTTTTTATTTCTTCAAAAACTATTTCATCACTTGGCAAAGTACTAAAGTATTGTGTATTCTTCAAAGTATTCCTATAATTTATCGTTTAATTATGTTTAAGACTAATATTATAGTTTTTTTTTACTTGAGTTTCAATTAAATAATAATTTCTAATCTATCCTACAATACATTACTTCATCAACAACAGATTTAGCTAATTGTTTTGTTTCAACAACAATATGTTCTAAGTGTAAACCATCTAATAAATCTTTTTCTTCTTCAGTTGTAACAGTTACAATAGTTTTGCTATTATGAGTTAAACTATCAACACTTTCACAAATTAGATGTAGAGCATCTGGGTTATTTACAGCAACAATAACTGCTGATGCTTTTTTGATATTAACAGAATTTAAAATATGCCTTTGTGCTGCATTTCCAAAAACTATTGGTTCTTTTCTATCAAGTCCAATTTGATAAAATTTAATATTATGTTCAATAATTACATACTTTTGACCTAATGATTTTAATTCTTCTACAATAGATTGTCCAAATCTACCATAACCTAATACCAAAACATGATTATCCGTATTTTTATCAACATTATATGTATTGCAAACCATTAATGAATCTTCTGGTATTAAAAAAGCTGCAGCTTTAGATAAGTTTTTTAAAATAATTGGTGTTAGTATCATTGAAATTACAATTGTTACAATTAAAATTTGAGAATACGTTTGATCAACTAAATCCTGACTTCTTGCAAGTTCTAAAATAGCAAGAGAAAATTCACCTATTTGAATTAAAGAAAGTGCTGTTTTAAAAGCTACTCTTTTATTATCTTCAAGTCTAACTAACCAATAAATAATTCCATATTTAATTCCCATTAGTAAAGGAAGTAATACTAGTATCACTAAAATATAATCTTTAATAATTGTAAAGTTAATTTGCATACCAACAGTTACAAAAAATACACCTAATAATATATTTCTAAATGGAATAAGGTCAGCTTCAACTTGATGTTTGAACTTTGTTTCAGAAATCATCATCCCTGCAATAAATGCTCCAAGAGAATAAGAGAAACCAAAATAATATGCTAAATATGATGAACCAATTGCAAGAAGTAAAACAGATGCTACAAATAATTCATCTGACTTAGTATTTGATACATGATTTAAAAAAGGTTCTAATAAATACTTTCCGGATACAAATAATAATGATAATAATATAATTGCAGCACCAATTGTTTCAAAAATCATAAAAGCAATACTATTGTCTTCATTCATAGTAAAAAAAGAAATCATTAAAAGTATTGGAATAACTGCAATATCTTGCATAATTAAAATACCAAGAACTCTTCTACCATAAGGTTTAGTTATTTCTTTTGTTTCATTAAATGTTTTTAAAACAATTGCTGTTGAAGATAAAGATAATGCAGCACCAATAACCATTGAACTTTTAATATCTAAACCTACAACAAAATAAGATAATACAAATACAAAAGATGTTGTTACTAAGATCTGTAGAGAACCTGTAAAAAAAACTTCTTTTTTCATTTTCTTCAAATGTTCAATTGAAAATTCCAAACCAATTGTAAACATTAAGAATACCACACCAAATTCTGCTATTTCTTTTAATTCATGATTATTTACAGCTGAATGTAATCCAAAAGAATAAGCAATAATTGTACCTGTAAAAATATACCCAATGATTGTAGGTAATTGAAATCTTTTTAAAATAAGATTTATAACTAATGCAATAAAAATTGTTGATACTATAATTCCTAACATCTATCTTTTCCTGTGTATTTTATTTTTATTTATAATGCATTTGTTTATAGCCCTCAAGTCTTTTTTTGTAACTTGAGTTTAACATTGCATTGTTTGAATCTAGAAAGTCAATTGCTAAACATTCTTGATTGCCTCTTCCCACTCGACCTAAATACTGAACTAACCTACCGTAATAAGAAATAGGAGTAGCGAATAAAATAGTATTCAAATGTGGAAAATCAATTCCTTCACCAAAATAAGATGTAGTTGCTAAAATAAGAGATTTATTTTGCACTTGTTTCATATTTTCTACTTGTTCTTTTTTATTCATACTACCATGAATACAGACATGATCAATATTTTCAAGCATTAATAAATGCTCCAAAATATTGATATGTTCAATTCTATCTGTTAATAATAATATTTTTCTGTTTATATTATCTTTTAATGACTTAATTATCATTTGATTTCTATTCTCATCAAGACATAATTCATTTATTATTGTTGCATAATTATCAGCATCACTACGAAAATCTGTTCTAATTATTTTTAATTTATTAGTATGTGTTCTTTTCTTCTTATATTCATAAGCAATATCACCTAATTGTTGATACAAAATTGCTTGTAAACCATCTTTTCTATTAGGAGTAGCACTAAGTCCTAAAATATATTTACCTTTGAAATTTTTAATTATTTGTTCAAAAGTAAGTGCTGGAATATGATGACATTCATCTACAATTACAAAAGTATAATTATGAATAATATCAGGAGAATTTTTTAAACTCTGCATGGTTGCCACATCAATTGAACCATTTAAAGTATTTTTACTTTTACCCAAAAAACCAATATCTTTTTTATTATAATCAAAATAATCAACAAATCTCTCAACCCATTGATCAAGTAACATATTTTTATTTACAACAATTAATGTAGAACATGCCCTTTCTTCAAACATCTTAGCACCAAGAAGTGTTTTTCCAAAACCAGGAGGTGCAACGCAAATACAGAAATCATTTTTTTTAATTTTATTAATTGCATCATTTTGTTCCGGCCTTAAAGTAAATTTTACTTTTTTTGTTTCAACTGTTTCAAAATTTCTTTTATCTTCAAGTTCATACTTAATTCCATTTTCATTAAAAAAACTACATATTGTATCTTTAAGTCCACGTGGAAGCATAAGATGATTCGCATCTTGTTCAAAGCCTTGTATCATCCTTGGTGTATTAAATAATGGTTTACGTAAAGATAATAAAGTTTTAATTTGAGGATTTTCAAAAGAAGCAAAAGCTTTTAATTTATTAATTAAAGACTTTGACAAAATTGAAGTAGGTATATATAAAAAATCAAATAAAACCATAGGAATATCAACAAGAGGAAATTCTATTTTTCCAAAGTCTTTAGAATCATTTAAAGAAGTTGAAGTTTGTGCAAAATTATAAACTATTTGTTTTTCTAATTTTTGAACATTATTTAGCATCATCCATTGATCTTCATATATTTTATTTGTATTTGCATCAATAAAAACTGTTTTATTTTGATTTCTAAATTTTAAATGTAAAGGTAATTCAAGACTTTTACCTAAATCTGCCTTTGTTGAAAATTCTTGATTTGGAAATACTTTTGCAGAAACATTTGCTTTTTTAATTAAATATTGAGCAAAGTTATATACAATTTTACTAGATATAAGCTCATTAAGAAAAATCCAAACTACTAAAGAATTATATGAATTAAGTTCATAATACGCACGAATATTTAGTGAGTTAAAAACTGTTTGTAATTTAGATTTGTCTTCATCTAATATTTCAAATACTATAAATTTAGAATTATTATTTGAATCAATACAATATGTTGCAAGTTGCTCTAAACCTCTAAGATGAGATTCAATTTCTTTATTTGTTAAGGGAATAAAATCTTCACCTCGAAATGTTATAGTAACAGGATAAAAAGCTTGTTTCTTTTTATCTTGACTTATCCATTTTTTAGCATATATATCATTTCTAGAAATAAATAAAGATTTAAATATTTCTATTTTCTGATCTTTTGAAAAAGTTGTTTGAAGCTGTGATTCTATACTTCTAATCTCTTCTTCAATTTTTTCTTTTTTAGAATAAAGAGTTTGTAGTTTTTCTTTAAGCTTTTTCATGAGTAATAACAGATGGACTTACAACAATGTTACTAATTTTATTTTCAACTTCGTTATACCTGCTTTTTAATTCTGAATCTTTTCTAATACCATGACCTTCAAATTTTCCATTAGTTTCAATTACAAGTTCATTATATTTCATTTCACCAATAACTTTTCCATCTTCTAATATTTCAACTTTATTACAATCAATTTTCCCATCAACTAAACCATTAACAGTTAAATTATTTGCTTTTATATCTCCTATTACTTCACCTAATGGTCCAATAGATATACTATCTGCTTCTAAAATAACACCTTCAAATTTTCCATCAATATGAACTGTACCTTTAGTACTAATTCCACCTATAATACAAGTTCCAGAGGCAATTATGGTAGCTCCTGGTGATGTTGTTCGTTTATTTGATTTATTAAAGACTCCCATTGAACTCTCCTCTCATTTTTAAATATTTTATCATAATTTTTCAAATCCCATTTTATAAAATTTTTAGGATTTAATACTAAGTTTGCATATCTAACCTCATAATGTAAATGAGGTCCAGAACTTCTACCTGAATTTCCAGAAAGTCCAATTATTTGGCCTTTTTTAATAACATCACCAACTTTTACTTTTGTTTTTCTTAAGTGTGCAAATACTGTTTTAAAACCATAATTATGTGCTAATCTAATAACTCTACCATAAGCACCCTTATCTTTTGACTGTACATATTCAACAACCCCATCAGCTGTTGCATGCACAGGAGTTCTTCTTGGAGTTGGTAAGTCAAGCCCTTTATGAAATTGTCTTTTTTTTGTTATTGGATTAATTCTATACCCGAAATTTGAAGAAACTTTAATTTTTGATAATGGTTTCCCACTTGGTATAACATGAAGAGTATACTTCTTATTATTAATGTGCATAGTTTCTAAAGTTTTTTTAGTAATTTCTTCAGTTGTAGCATTTTTATCAACACCAATTATTGCATGAATATCATCAAGTTTTGTTGTAAGTTCTTCAATATCATCAGCTTTATTTTTTACTTTGATTAATAGTTTCTCTTCTTTTTCTGAAAGTATTTGAAGCTGCATTTCTTTTTCTTCTTTTACAATATCAACTTCATTATTTAAATAAGTAATAAATGAAAAACTTAAAAATAATAAAGAAAGGGCCGCAATTACTAAAATAAAGATAAGTCTTCTTACAAATTTATGTACATTATATGATCGTGTACCTTTTACGTCTGTTATTGTTATAATCAATCTATTCTTCATTAAGGCTCATTACTTTTAGAAATTTTTCTACTACTAAAAAAGATCCAAATACTAAATATTCTTCATCTTCATTTATTTTTATTTCATTTATTTTCATTATATTCAATTTATTTATAATATTTAATAAATTATTTTTATTAACCATTCTTTTATCATCTACATCTATAACTATTATTTTATTTATTATAGGTTTTAATATTCTTAATACTTCTGCATAATCTTTATCAGCATATGAATTATATATTAAATTGATTTTTTTATCCTCAAATTCTTTAAGCAAAACTTTTGCTGCAAGAGGATTATGACCAACATCAATAGTAATATTTTTTTTGATTTTTTGACATCTTCCAAATAATTCTAAATCATCAAATAATTTTAAATCAATTTCTATATTCAATTCTTCAAGAGCTGAAATAACTAAATGTAAATTTCTTTTTAAATAATTTGCAAATTTTTGATTTAAAGAATATTTATTAAAATCTTTTATTTCTTTAATTGTAATTTTTTTATTTTTTTCAAAAAGAACTTCTTCTTTAACTTTTAAAGCAATATCTTGAACTACAGAATTAACTTGAAAACCTAAAATCATTTTATTATCAACTGATCTCATCTTTGTTCTAGCAATTTCTTCAACACTATTACCTAAAAAATTTTGATGATCTAATCCAATTGTAGTAATTAAAGATAAATTATTAGGAACAACATTTGTTGCATCAAATTCCCCACCAAGACCTGCTTCTAAGATTAAATAATCACAGTTTCTTGATAAATAAAGTGATAATAGTGTTGTATATTCAAAATATGTAAGTTTTTCTAGTAATAGAATATCGAATAAGTTTTGTAAAAAATTATGTGCTAATTCGAGTTTTTCATTTGAAACATCAAACCCATTTATCCAAATTCTTTCATTAAATTTTATTATATGAGGTGAGCTATAATGTAAAACATCATAATTTTTTTTATAAAGATAATGAGATAAAAATCTTCCTGTGCTTCCTTTACCATTTGTTCCAACAATATGAATAACAAAAGGTAAAGATATTTTTTCACGAAGAAGTTTCCAAGATGATTCTACAATCGTAAAATCAATCTTGTCATAATATAAAGTTTTATATTCTAAAAATTTACTAAGTGTAGTTTTTTTTAAATCAACTGCCATATATTCTATTTTTTAAAAGAAGAAACTGCAATTTTTGATAGAACTTCATCAAGAGCATCATCTGAAGCTTCTTTAATAGCTTCAAACCTTTTTGTTCCTGTAATTGTAGTTCCATCATCAATTGAAAAGTTATGCTCACCACTTACAGTAAATGATTTTTTAATACCTGTTTCTTTTTTAGTATACTCAACTAAAATTCCAACTGTTGCTCTATATAATTTATTAAATCCTAATTTATCATACTGTAATTCAGTCATTGAAACAGAATTTAGTTTTATATACATAACAGTATCAGCATAAGATTCTTTGTGTACAATCTTTGCATCTAATTTTTGCAAAATTAATTCATTTAATGAATCTTTTATTAATACTGCATTTTGAGGATCTTTTAAATCAATAAAAAGTTTAACAAAAACATTACCTTCTAGTTCTTTTTTAGCAAAATGACTAGTAGGTTGATAAGAACAACCAGTAAATAGTAAAAATACTAAAAAATAAATTGCTTTCATCTATTTAATTACCAAGTTTACTAATTTTTTAGGAACAACAATTTCTTTAATAATAGATTTATCTTCAAGCCATTTAGCTGAACTTTCTTTTGCTACAATTAAAATCTCTTCTTTTGTGGCATTTGGCTCAACTTCAATTTCACATCTTTTTTTACCATTTATTGTTACTGCTAAAATAATTGAATCAAGCTCAAATACTTCTTCTTTTACTTCCACTTTATTATTGAAATTTTCTTTTGAAAATAATTTATCTGCAACTTCCCAACAAGTATGAGGAATAATTGGTTCTAAAATATTTGATAATATATAATAACCTTCAGTCCAAACAGCATCATTTTTTTGAGCTTGAAGTGCATTTAATGCTTCCATTGAAGATGCAATTAATGTATTAAAAGTATTTGTCTTAGAAAATACTTCATTTGATTTAATTAAAGCTTCATATACTTTTTTTCTAGCTATTTTTTCTTCTTTAGTTAAAGACTTATGATCAATATTTTTAAATGTTGATAAACCACTTTCTGTAACATTTACAGTTCTCTCAAAGAATCTTTTAATAAATCTATATGAACCATCAACTGCTGAATCATTCCATTCTAATTCTTTTGTTGGAGGTGCAGCGAACATCATAAATAATCTTGCAGTATCTGCTCCATATTTTTCAATAATAGAATCAGGATCAACAACATTACCTTTTGATTTAGACATTTTTGCACCATCTTTTAAAACCATACCTTGAGTAAGAAGTTTTTTAAATGGTTCTTTAGAGTTTGTATGTCCTAACTTATTTAATGCTTTTGTAAAAAATCTTGAATATAAAAGGTGTAAAATTGCATGTTCAATCCCACCAATATACTGATCAACTTCCATCCAATAATCACTATCTTTTTTAGAAATACCAGTAGTTTCCCAATCTTTTGGATTAGTTGCATATCGTAAGAAATACCAAGATGATTGCACAAATGTATCTAACGTATCAGTTTCTCTTATTGCATCTTCTCCACATTTTGGACAAGCACAATTTTTCCAAGTAGGATGAGTATCTAAAGGATTACCCTCACCTGTAATTTCAACATCTTCAGGTAGAGCAATTGGTAAGTTTTCAGTTTTTTCAGGAACTAATCCACACGATTTACAATGAACAAAAGGTAAGGGAGCACCCCAGTATCTTTGTCTTGAAACTCCCCAATCTCTTAATTTGAAATTGATTTTTTTAGAGCCTATTGAATTTTGTTCAAAATGGTAAAGAATAGCTTTTTTTGCTTTTGTATTTTTTAATCCTGTAAAACTTTCAGAATTAATTAATTCACCTTCTTGAGTAAATGCTTCTGTAGGTTTTTCTATTAATCCATCTTTACCAACAATTACTTGTTTTAAATTTAAATCATATTCTTTTGCAAATTCAAAGTCTCTTTGATCATGAGCAGGAACAGCCATAACAGCACCACCACCGTAAGAACTAAGAACAAAGTTTGCAACCCATACAGGAATAGTTTCGCCAGTTAAGGGGTGAATAACATCAATTTCAAGAGATACACCTTTTTTATCTTCTGTTGCTCTATCTCTTTCACTTACCTTTTGCATATCTTTAATAGCTCTGATTTTATTTTCAGGTAAAAGTTTATTATCAACTATAAATTTAACTATTGGATGTTCAGGTGCAAGGGCAGAATATGTAACGCCATAAATAGTATCTGGTCTTGTTGTAAATACAGAAAAATTAGAAAAAGATTTATTTAATTTATATCTTGAGTCTTTAGATAATTCTAAAGTAAACTCTAAACCTTCACTTCTTCCAATCCAGTTTTCTTGCATTGTTAAAACTTGTGATGGCCAATCTTCTTTTAAAAGTTCTAAATCATCAAGTAATTCTTGAGCATAATCTGTAATTGCAACATAATAACCAGGCATTTCTTTTTGTTCAACTGGAGTATCACATCTCCAACAACATCCCTCTTCAACTTGTTCATTAGCTAAAACTGTATGACATGGTTCACACCAATTAACTGTAGTTGATTTTCTATAAAGAAGTTTATTTTCATACATTTGTATAATAAATTCTTGTTCCCATTTAGTATATAATTCATCAGATGTAGCAAACTCTCTTGTTTGTGAAAAAGAAAGTCCTAAAGATTTTAATTCATCTCTCATATAATCAATGTTTTCATATGTCCATTTCTTAGGATGTAGTTTGTGTTTAATTGCTGCATTCTCAGCTGGCATTCCAAAACTATCCCATCCAATTGGATGTAAAACATTAAAATCTGATTTTCTAAAGAATCTAGCAAAGGCATCACCTAAACAATAGTTTCTAACATGTCCCATATGAATTCGTCCACTAGGATAGGGAAACATACTTAGTATGTATTTTTTTTCTTTTGTTTGATCATCACTTGGTTCAAAAGCATTTGTTTCAGACCAAGTTGTTTGCCATTTTTTTTCAATATTCTTTGAATTATATTCCATTAAAATTCTTCCTTATCTTGACTTTTAGCACTTTCAATTAAAGCTAACGCTATTGAGAATACATTCGCAACAACAGCTCCAATTGCTAAAGAAATAGCTAAATTTACATTATTCATAAAAGTTAAAACCATAAATGCAGGTATTAGGTGTAAATCAGCAACTAAGGAACTTGCAAGAAGCTCTGCTGCAAGTAAGTTTTTAACACCAAGTTTTAATATTGTTGAAATTACATTTACTCCAGAAGCTATAAATAATGCAATTGCATTTGGTTCATAAATAAATCCTGCTGTAGTTGTAAGAGACATTAGTGAGAAAAATATATAAGTTACTTTACCCCAATCCATTTTTATCCTTTTATAGAATTACTTTTTTAGGGTGTATAATAGCCAAAAAATCATAAAAAATCACTTTGGTTATAAGATAAAAGCCTATTTAAACTTATTTGTTTTAATTATATAATTGATTGAAATAAACATTTTATATATTAAATATGTAATAATCGTTTTTAGTATTAATTGAAAAAATAAATAAAAACCAAGTTCATGAAAAGGGAATTCAAAAGGATTGATATTGTGTAACATTAAAGAGAAAGTTACATCATGAGTAAAAAATAAATATACACAAATTGAAGAATAAAGTGCAAATAAGAAGAACTTATCTTTTTGCATGAATACAAAGTTATAAATTCCATACCAGAGAAATGATACCAAAAGTATAGATATAAATAATTCTTTAAATATACCATCGGGAATATGTGTTATATAGTTTTGAGCATAATCAGTATTTTCATATTCAATTATAGTAGAAATTGATTCAAATATCACTATCCAAATAAGAGCCAATAGCCAATTTTTACCATGATTAGATGTTATTAAATTAAATTTATATAAGATTTTTTTTAAGATATCAAAATATGAGTTTTTTATACTGAGTTTTTTCATAATTATTTCCATTTGACTATAAAATAAGAATTGTAGTTTCTATTTTAATAGAAAAAATATTAAAGTAAAATAATGATTAAAAAGAATAAATACATATATGTAAGAAAATTATTTAATAAAATTTTCTTACATTATTAGTTAGTTGTTATACAGTTTGATCTTCTTTTTTTCCAATAAAGTCTAAAAAGAAAACTAAAAATATTGACAAAATAAATCCTGTTATAAAAGATACTATAACAATTAATTTTTTCTTTGGTTTTACCGCATAATCATGAGTAATAATTTTTCCTATAATTTGAGTATTCTTATAGTTATGAGGAAGCATTAAAGTTGATATTCTCAATTTTTCATCTTTTAAGTTATTTATACTTGTAGTTATTAGATTCTCTTTTCTTGCAAGCATATCTAAAATATCTAAATTTAATGTCATAGATATTTTTACTAAATCACGTTTTTCCATTAATTTAAGAGCTGAAAGAGAAGGATTTATTTTTTCAATTTTTAAAAGATTTTCTTTTATTTTTTTAATATCATTATTATAGTTTTTTAATATAATTTTTTGAAATTTAATCTTATTATCTAATAAAGGAATAAACTTATTATGAATATCATAAATTTGAGAATCAATATTTTTAATTTTTCTTTCTCTATTTTCTTTTACATCATCAAGTATTTTTTTATGTTCTTTTTGAATATACTTTACAACTTTTAATATTTCATTCTCTGATAAATTATTAGATGTTGATAATGATTTTATTTCTAAAAATTCATTTGCACCTTTTGATATATTAATTGAAGAAATAGAAGCAAGTCTATCTTTTTCATCTTTTAGCATATCTATAAATAATATATTTAATTTCTTTACTAAAGTTGAAGGATTATCTAAGATTGCATTAGTTTTAGAATTATTATTTGTATCTACATTATCAAGTTTATAATTGCCTATTTCAACTAAAGCTCGTGCTTCATATATTGGTGTTTTTGAATAAGCAAATATTATTCCAGCAATTGTGATTACAGATGTTAAAATTGTAATTAATATTTTCTTTTTAACTAAAGTATTCCATAGTTCTCTCAAATCTATTTCATCTTCCTGTACATACCTAGAATCATTATTGTTATTCATCTTTAACCTTGTTTTTTATGTGTAATTTAATTTACGAAATAATATCATAAGTTTTATTTATAATTATTTTATAGTCATAAAAAAAGGAAGAAATATAATATTCCTTCCTCTTTTAATTTAAGTAAAAACTATTTAAACAGTACCTTGTTCATACATAGCTCTCATTTTATCTTTTTCTTTTTTTCTTTTTCTTTTATCTGCTTCTTTAACTCTAAAGTCAGAGATTGAGAACTTTAATTGAACTAAGAATGATGCAGCAATAAAAATTGATGAATACGTACCAATAATAACACCTACAAGCATAGTAAATGCAAATCCGTGAATAATCTCTCCACCAAAGAAGAATAATGTAGAAACAACAAAGAATGTTGTTAATGATGTAAGAGTAGTTCTTGATAAAGTTTTACTAACTGATTCATTTACTACAATTTCTAAGATTGATTCTTTTGAAGTTTGTACACCTTCCCTAATTCTATCAAATACAATAATTGTATCATTTAGTGAATATCCTAAAATTGTAAGAATTGCAGCTAAAATATCTAAATTCACTTCTACATTAAATAAAGAAATCGCTCCTAAGGCAATAACAATATCATGTGCTAATGCTAAAATTGAAGCAATTGCAAATCTCCATTCAAATCTAAAAGAAACATAAGCTAAAATTACAATCATTGAAAGAGCTAAAGCCATAATACCTTTTTCTCTAAGTTCTCCACCAACTTTAGGACCAACAATATCAACTCTTCTTACTTCAAAATCACCAGTAGTTTTTAAAAGTTTATGCATTTCATCACCAATGTCATTGGCAATATCAGAAGATGATCCAGTAATTCGAATTATAACTTCATCAGGACTTCCAAATTCTGTAATGGAAGCATTTGAATAAGGCGAAGTTTTTAAAGTTTCTCGAATATCTTTAATAGGTGCTTTTTGCTCATATTTTACTTGAACAAGTGTACCACCCGCAAAATCAATACCAAAATTCACACCTTTAGTTAATAATAAAACAATTGAAGCAATAACTAAAAGAGAAGATAACCCTAAAAAAGGTAATCTTCTTCCCATAAAATTATATATTTTTTCTGATTTAAAAATTTCCATTAGTTAACTCCAAACCATTTTTTTGTATCTTTATCTTTTTGTATTTTTCCTAATAATGCTTCATAAATACCATGAGTACCTAAAATTGCAGTTAACATAGAAGCTAAAATACCAATAGAAATAGTAACCGCGAAACCTTTAATAGCTCCAGTTCCATATGCATATAAAATTACAGCAACTAAAAGTGTTGTAACATTTGCATCTAAAATCGCTCTCATTGCATTTGAATAACCATCTTCTATTGCTTTTGGTATTGACATACCTGATTTTAGTAACTCTCTAATACGTTCTGAAATAATAACATTTGCATCAACTGCCATACCAACAGTTAATACAATACCAGCCATACCAGGTAATGTTAATGTAGCTCCAAACATAGCCATTACTGAAATAATAATAAATATATTTGTAATAAGAGCAATATTTGCAATAACACCAGCACGTTTATAATAAACAATCATAAACACAAATACAATTAAAAATCCTGCAATTAATGCAATACTTGAAGCTTTAATACTATCAGCACCTAAAGATGGTCCAACAGATCTTTTTTCAAGTAAATTAACAGTTGCTGGTAATGCACCTGATCTTAAAGCAATTGCAACACTTCCAGCTTCAGTAAGAGTAAATCCTCCAGAAATTTGACCAGAACCACCACCAATTCTCTCACGAATATTTGGTGCTGAATAAACTTTTCCATCTAAAACAACCGCAAGTCTTTTTCCAATACTTTTAGCAGTAAAATCACCAAAAATTTTAGCTCCTGTTGAATTTAACGTAAAGTTAATAATCGCTTGATTAGATTGGTCAAATGATACTTGAGCATCAATAACTTGAGAACCATTTAAAATAGGAATTTCTTTTACTAAGTACTTTGTATTTGGATCTTTAGTATCTTCTAATATAATATCACCGTATTCTGCAGCTTCAGATGATGTTAATGTATATACTTGATCAGCAATAGCTTCATCAACTTCCATTAACTCTAAATGAGCAGGTCTTGAGATAAGTTCACGTGCAGCTTTTTCTTCTGCTTGCGTTTTAATACCTGGTAATTCAACTACAATATCAGTTGCACCTTGCCTTACAACAGTAGGTTCAGCAAGTCCAAATTGGTCAAGCCTATTTCTAATTGTTTCAACAGCTTGAGATACTGATAAATCTTTTGTCTTTGCAATATCTTCTTGTGTTAAACTAAGTGAATAATCTAATTCATCTCTTGAAATATTAAGACCTTTTATTAATTTTAATATTTCATCCATTTTAGGTATTTCATCCCCATCTAATACAGTAAATACAATAGAGTCACCATTAATTGATAATCCATCTATTAATAGATCTTCATCTTCTGCATAATACTTTATTGATGTTGCGATTGTTTTGATTTTAGATGTTACGGCTTCGTGTGTATTTACACCTAGAAGCATATGTAATCCACCTTGTAAATCAAGACCTAAAGATATTTTTTTACCACTGTCTGTTTGTAATAAAGAAGGAATTGCAAAAACAACACCAAAAATAATACTTAATGTAAATATTACAAGTCTATAATTAAAGATTTTCAATCTTGAGTCCTTAGTAAGGTTTTTTTATTTGATAGTATAAAACATGTAAAATTTTACATGTTTTAAATAAAGTTTTTAGTTTTCTAAAAGTTTAGAAACAAACTCTTTAATAAGTTTCATTTCAGAACCATCGTTGTTTTTAACAACTAAATGATCTTCTTCTACTTTAGTAACTTCAACCATTAAGCCACCATTAGTTACAATCTTGTCACCTTTTTTCAAATTAGACACCATCTCTTTATGAGTTTTGGCTTGTTTTTGTTGTGGTCTAATAATCAAAAAGTAAAATATTGCAAATAATGCAACAAGAGGTAGTAATGACTGAATTAAATCTGTACTCGAACCTTCCATCAAATTTCCTTTTTAAAAGTATTTTATTATGTTTTTTCTAAAACGCGATAATTCTAACAAATATTTCATAATAAAAGGCTTGATTACTGCCATTTTATTAAGTGCTTTTATATACTTAAGCTATTTTAATATTGAATATAGACTTTTAAACACTTTTTTAGCTATTCTGGGATTATATTTACTATTAGTTATTCCTAAAAAAGCACTTTTTGTTACTGGTTTTATCTTAGGTATATTATGGTGTTATTGGATTTCTACAAGTTTGAAATATTATGATTTAGTTTACTTAACCCCTCTTTTATTAATAGGTATTGGAATAGGATACGGAATTATATTTTATTTATTTGCACTTTACGACAGAATTACATTTAGGATAATTGCAATATTTATATTTACATATTTTGCACCATTTGGTTTTAATTGGGTTAAATTGGAAATAATGTTTATTGATTCATATATTGGGACAAGTAAACAAGCCTTACTTTTAGTTTTAATTTCTTTATATTTAATAATTAAACTCAAAAGATTAAAGATACTTTTCATATTTCCTTTAATATTTGCTTATTCAAATAGCACAGGTATATACATTGATAATCCAGATTTAAAAATACAAATGCCACAGCTAAATATAAATCAGACAGTAAAATGGAAAAAAGAATATAGAAATACATTAATTCAAAAAAACTTGGCACTAATAGATAAAGCAATAAATGAAAAAAAAGATTTAATTATATTACCTGAAACTTCAATTCCTGTAATATTAAATAAAGATGTAGATTTAATGTCTTTTTTAAAAGAAAAATCTAAAAAAATTGATATTGTAGTAGGTTCTTTATACTTAGAAAATAAACAAATGTTTAACACAACATATCATTTTTCCAAAGAAGAATTTAAAATAGCTAAAAAAGTTGTATTAGTTCCATTTGGAGAAGAAATACCTTTACCAAAGTATTTTGTTCAGAAGATAAATGATATTTTCTTTAATGGTGCAAAAGATTATGCAAAAGCAAATAAAGCTAGTGACTTTGAGATTAGAGGTACTAAATTTAGAAATGCTATTTGTTATGAAGCAACAACAGATAAAATCTTTGAGAATCTAAATGGAATAAAATATATGATTGCAACATCAAATAATGCATGGTTTACCCCATCAATTGAGCCAACTTTGCAAAAACTATTATTAAGATATTATGCTAAAAAATATAATGTAACTATTTTTCATGTAATAAATGGAAGTCCTAATTATATTGTTAGACCATAATTAAAAAATATAAACTAGAAATAATAAAAAAGAGAGATAGAAACTTTATCTCTTTTTTCTAATTGTTCATAATCATCATTTATGTATTTAAGATTTAAAGCAGTATTCTTTGAAACTTTATATGTTGAAAAAACTTCAAGAACTTTATTATCAAAACCTTTATTATATTTATCATAAGAATAATCAAAACCTAATTTAATATTATTAAAAGTATTGGATATTAATCCAATAGATGTACCTATTGAATACAAGTTATCATTTAATTTATTGTATAAATTTGTATGAAGTAAAGAATAAACAAATATATCTTCATTTCCATATGTAAAACCAAATTCTGGTTTTATTTTTAAGTAATCTTCTTCACTTTTAAATCTTTCATAAGAAAGTTCGATAGCCCAAGATATTGGCTTAAATATTATGTCTCTTTTTGATAATGATTTAATTTTTAAAAGTGTGAATTTATCAATAAAAGTTTTATCATTATCTTTTTTAATATTTAAATTAAAAAAATCAATATATGCACCATCTAAATATCCATCAGAAACATCATAAATATCACTATAAACAGGTTTTATGCCAAATTCAAAAGAATCATCACTTGAATATGTAAAATTTGCTTTTGCTGAATCATGAGAATACAATGGATTCTTTGGTTTTTTAATTTCATATTTTGATATTTTATTAAAAACACTTCTTTGTTTTAAAAGATTTAAATATTTTTTTATATAAATCTTTTGTTCAACTTTATTTTCACTTCTTAAATATTGTAAATATTCTATTTTTAAATCAAGATATGAAACTTTATCAGAAAAACTTAAATTTTCATTCAAAGGAATATCATTATTTAAATAATCATGTAAATCTTTTTTAATTTTGATTTCATTATTTAATATATGTTTCATTTTAGCCATTTTTGAAGGTCTAAATTTTGAATCTTTAATAAGATTATATGAAGTTAAAATCTTAATCGTGTCCAAAGGAACAGCTTTTAACTTGTATTGATGTATTAAATCTAGTTTTTCATCTGCAACTTCTAATAACCATAATAAATTATAAGAACAGTTTTCTAAGAAAAAATGATAATAAGAAAATGAATCTTTTAACTCATATGAATGTAATGCAATTTTAAAAACCTCTTTAGGATTTAAGTTTAAATCATATTCCCAAATATCTCTTTGTTCTAAATTGTTATATTCTTTTATTTTTTTGTAATATGGTAAGATAGAAAACTTTCCTTGATATCCACCAAATATACCTTTATAGGCAAAAACTAATCCATTTGTTTCTTCTGTTTGTGCTCCATAATTTACAGCATTTGCAATTAGTGGAGTTTTTTCATTTCCACCAATTCGTAAAAATGTATGTCCATACATCGAAGCAGGTGAATTAATATGAGCACTTGGGAAAATTAAACTTGCATATTTCGCATTAATTTCTTTTATATATAAATCTAAATCTTTACATTCGTAATACTTAATTTCATTTTTTAAAGATGGTAATTTTTCTTTTAGCCATTGAACTCTAAGCGGGAATCTACATAAAACGTTTTTTTCACCTTTTTTTAAAGCAGCTATAGTTTCAAATAATTCTTCTTTTAAATTTGTTTTTCCATTTTTGGAAATGAAAAAATTATCTGAAGCTATTTCACTTTTATTGTTACGATAATGAAAAAGTTTTGACCAATAAGTATTATTATAGAGTTTAGTATTTTCTATTTGTGAGTTTATTATAGTTGAACTAAACACTTGAGGGTATTAGTATTTTTTTTCGTAATTTACATTCCAGAAATTACATTGCTCACTAACTCAAATTTGCGCATGAAGAATTGCAGAGAAGCCACGCCCAGCTTTTGCAGTCAGAAAAACTTGCTGCCATTGGCCA
>PJEL010000897.1_pt1 | contig 32991 bp, 26 predicted proteins | sample 1853271 | NCBI WGS metagenome assembly PJEL01 (sample SAMN08108733, study PRJNA415343) | Invertebrate metagenome, whole genome shotgun sequencing project. | host: Globobulimina | place: Sweden: Gullmar Fjord | collected 2015-08 | reverse complement strand
GACCCTTCAGGCCATCCGCAGCAAACAGTACAATTCTCGCACGCCGCACCAACCCGTGCGGCAACGAGCGCGACGTGCAGAACGCCTGCAGTTGCTCGCGTTCTTCATCCGTTATCTTCAAGACCTCAACTTTGCGACCTCTTGGCACTCCGCCACCTCCATACTTAAAGACCAAAAGACAGAATGTACTCAGTCAATATCCTGATTACAAGTATTTTCACGACAGAACACTAGTCCCGAGTGGCACTAAGTTAAGCAGCGATAGAGGGGGTTTTGGATTTGTGGACAAGAGGCCCGCAGCCATCATTCTCATGTAACTGACCAGAGCTCCTCAGGGATTGGGGAATCGCCTTCTGACGAAGCCTCAAGGGTTGGCAAGATAATTGAAGAAACGCGCTGGTGCGTCCCTTTCGATGAGGAGTGAAGCGACGAGTCTGGCGGAGTGCGTGCCAGAAGGGCCGCTTTGGATCGTGTGGGAGCTCGAATGTCGATGATTTCGTGCAATCAAGCATCACAAGGGGATCGGTCTCTTGAGCTGCTTGATGAGATAAAGGAGAATGGTTTTATACCAAGTGTCAAGGCATATAATCTGGCCCTGAGTGCATGTAGAGCCCAACCTGGAAAACGAGCCCGCCATTTAGATCTTATTAACGCGATCAACTTGTTATCTGAGATGAAGGTTCGGGAGTTACCATTGGATCAGTTCACATATGGTCAGCTCTTTGAAATTTGTGCAGAGGCGGGACAGGGCCAGATAGCATCGTGGTTGAAAATGTCCATGGAAACTGACGGGGTCAAGCCAAACGTTGTAAGTAATACAAGTCTAATGAAAGCTTTTATTAGGGGCAATATGGTAGAAGAAGCAATGGCGATTTTCAAAAAGATGGTCTGGGGACCTTCCAGTTCAAAACCATCTGGGGCCACATACAGGACCCTTGCCAAAGAACTTCGAGAAAAGGGATATGTGATTGAAGCGTTGCAAATATACACAGCCATGAGGAAGGCCAAATTTGCTCCAAATAATATCGAGTTTCAAAAATTGATATCTGCAGCAGCAGAAACAGCATTTTCTCAAGGAGATGCACAACTCCAAGCACGTGTGGCAGAGCTCTGTAGAGTAAACTCTCTCTCCACCTTGGATTTACATGGGACATCACGATATGAAGCAAGGGCTGCAGTACTGTGTGTTTTAGGGATGATTGCAACTGATTTTAGAGCACGACAAAAGGCCCCAGGTCCTCTTACCATTATTGTAGGTAGGGGTGGGCATTCGGCAGGCAATGAACCTGTTCTTCCGGGAGTTGTCAGGCGAATGCTTGTGGATGAGCTTCGAGTAGGGCTGCGTGAAGATCCTACCGATGATTTTCAGGAATTGCAGCCAATATCTAGAATGGAAGGAAGGATTGTGATACCTGGAAGCGTTCTCTTACAATGGCTTAATGCATAAATGGTGGTTATTGTGGATTTGGGGTGATCCAACCTTTTGATATCAAATCATTATTCATATTTTCAATTCATCGAATGAAAAATAGACGAGAGCCATGAGTGGCAACAGTGCACTCATGAGTGATCATTCAATTATTGGCATGATCATGAAAGAGGACAATTTGACAAGGAAAGCCCCTCCACTAGATCGCGAGTGAATATTGTTTTTCTTTATTATCAGATGATTTAAACTTGTAAAGTTTGGTTGTACGTCAGTGAATACCTAATAGAGTCGTTCGTTGTATCATGAAAAGATTCCATGAATCTATATGCATGCATGCATGCACATGCTGTGCATGAAGGAATCTTTGGGTTATGCTGAGCATCGCCTCCTGGAATCTTTGTTTCCATCGAATATTCCTTATCTATGATCTAAAACCTTATACATTATAAAAGATATTGCTTTTGTATCGTTAAGCAACGTCAATATTACTTGCCTTGTCGCTCATCTACCACAATGCAGTCAGTTTTTGTGATCTGTGCAACTTTGCTTGCTGGGGCATTCAGCTCCAGCGCTGCAGAGGTGAAATACTCTACCCTTGCGAGGACTGGTTCTCCGAAAGATGCTGAGTACCCATTTGGAACTGGAGTGGGTTCTAAAAATCAAAAGATCTTGACGAACATATTGTCTGGTGAGGACTATGGTAACTGGGATGCGAGCTATCCAGACAATGAAACAGCCCCAGTTGTGTCGAAGAACCCAGACTACTTTTCAATCTTCGATGCTCCAGACGGCAAAAAGGTTGCATTTGTACATTTGGAATCTCCAAATCCCTCCCAGGTCTATGCTCTAGGCCTTGATCAAAGCAACGATGGGTCCCTCGCAGTAACATCCAGCGAGCCTGTTGATTTCTCTGAATGGGGAGGTGCATGGATTCTTTGCGCTGGATCAATATCGCCATGGAATACTCATTTGGGTGGAGAAGAATATGAACCTGATGCAAAGCATCTTGAGGAGGCAAAATGTTTGCTGGAATCTCAGTGTGGAGAGGACAGTCTGGAAGTTCTTGATCAAGGGGCTTCCTCTGTAATCAGCATGTTGAGATACTTTGATATTTATGCAAACAATGATACATCCATAGAAGATGTCAGGGCTGTTTTCAACCCATACAAGTATGGATATACTATCGAGGTCACTCCAGAATCCGGATCAAATGGAAAAGGGTCCAAATGGTACACAACTGGTCGCAGTTCCCAGGAGTTGGCATACATCATGCCAAACAACAAGACCATCTATGTTACAGATGATGGAACCAATGTCGCATTTTTCCGCGTTGAGATGGATGAGCCAAATGATTTGTCATCGACCACAATTTATGCAGCAAATCTTGGTCAGAAATCTCCTGAGAGTTCTGACTTCAGCATTGAGTGGGTTCAATTGGGTTCAAATACCCAGGAGGACCTGAAAGCAGCTATTGAATCGGGAATCAAGTTTTCAGATATCTTTGAATCGGTGGAACCAGTAAACGGTACCTGTGAGGATGGCTACAAATCCATCAACCAAGGTGGAGATGGTCAGGAATGCCTTAAACTTGTTGCAGGGCAGGAGAACATCGCAGCTTACCTTGAATCAAGACGATATGCTGCCTATCTCGGAGCTACTACTGAAGCAAGCAAATGGGAAGGCTTTGTGTATGATCCATACACAAAACAGGCGTACACAGCAATCTCAGATGTCAGATATGGGATGGAGGATTTCAAGAAAAAAGGAGAAGATGAACCAAAGTATGATGTGGGGGGTAAAAATGACATTGCTTTGCCTTATAACAAATGCGGATGTGTATTTGCTCTTACATTTGATGACAACTATGTCGCTCAGGACATGAATGCAGCTATATGTGGAAGCCCTATGGAGGAGGATGAAAATGGTCAGGCATGTGAGTTGGATGGCATCTCAAACCCAGACAATCTCAACCGCTTTGGAAAGTACATCTTGATCGGAGAAGATACTGATAATCATCAGAATGACTATATGTGGGCTTGGAGCCCAGATACTGGGAAGATGACCCGAGTGGCCACTACTCCTTATGGATCAGAGGTCACTGGGATCGAAGTCATTCGGGGGCTTAATGGAGGATTCACATACTTAACCTTGGTGACACAGCACCCATATGGTGAGACTGATATTGACCAGGTCAATAATGAATTTTCAGAGGGTAATGAAGGTTACATTGGATACTGGGCAATTCCTGCCTCAGCAAATGAGGAAGATTTTGTGTTCAATGAGGTCGATGTTCCTATGACGCAAGAAGAAAAGTCCTCTCTGAATGTGGCCTCTCTGATGGCAGCTTCTGATGTTCCCACACCAAACTCCTCTGGTTAAGGCTTTTGAAGTCAGAGGCCCATCCCCCAATGGGGTCCTCCACCAAGTTCATTATCTAATTTTGTTGGGACTTTGGTATACTCCGCCATTGCAATCCTTCTTGGCTAGATAATTATCTTTTGAATACATTGGTGAAAATTTTGATTGAAGGTTGACTTTTGGAAAGCCATCCTTTTCCATCGATAGCATGTGTCACACACAGTGTGTTATCATTTGTCAACTTTTGGCAGGAAGCAATAAATACGCAGGTTATTTGTAAAATATCATTTGGATTGGAACAAAGAATATCGACCAGATAAACCATTATTAAATGAACGCGCATCAGCAGGCTTCTTTCCAGGATATTGGAGTTTGACAATCTCCATGATGCTCCCATCCCCACACTTGATCATCATGGCGTCCTTTCCATTATACACCAGCTTGCTGTCCTCCTCATCTTCTTCCCCGCACCAGGGAGAAGACTCACCCTTGTATACTCTGGTCTCTAAAACTTTAATATCGACCGACTCTTCATCCCCCGTCTCATTTTTTATCAATCGAAACGAGTGATAGGTTCCTGGCCATCCTGCAAATGCCCGCACTTTATTATGGCAATCTGTTGCACTGCTCATTGAAAACTTCAAATATCCCTCCTCGCGACTCAGTTTCGCAGCGTGTGTAGCCATTGAATGATCTTGTTCACGAGGCAAGATACTTCCATCCCATACCTTGGGTAGACAGTCTATCAGAGATTGAGTTCCCAGCTTGAATAATGTCTGCAGCAACTCTGGTGCTTGCATATCCTCAGGTACACTGTATTCATTCTGTGCCACAACTGGTCCTGCGTCCATCTCTTTCACGGTAAAAAGGACCGTCACTCCGGTCTTCTCTATCCCATCTTCTAATGAACGCTGAACGGGAGCAGCTCCTCTGTACAGAGGAAGAAGGGATGGGTGGATATTCAGTGTCCCATACCGTGGGATCTCAAGGAAAGCCTTGGGCAAATAATTTCCATACGCAGCTGTCACACAGAGGTCTGGGTTCAGTTCTTTCATACGTGAAATGAATTCAGATTCGTTCGCTTTTACTGGGCAGAAGATCATGTCTTCTGAGACTCCTTGACTGGTGGCACATTCAAAAACTGGAGATGGTTGGGGAACACCCTTATTCCTCCTCCCTTTTGGCCTGCCAGGCTGCGTCACCACCGCTTCGATATTCCATGTATCTGTATTGTGAGATGCTTCGATGAGATCTTTCAGGACAGTCGCAGCAACATCAGGAGTCCCCAAGAAGACTATTCGTTTGCTTGTGCTTTCTACATTCTGTGCACCTGCACAACCCACGTGGCACCTCCTCTTCACATGGCATGTTTGAGTAACTGATCCATAGCACAATGGATCTACGCGAGACGAGATTCGCAATGTGTGATGACTGACGCGTGGCAACCACCCCAACAGCCTTGTGTACCCACAAACTCCTTGCAAATGCTGCTGCAATGCCCTCATAGCGTATTGCACCAGGTGAACGTCCTGTATTATACGGATTATAGTAGTGTAATTATAATGAAAAAGAAATACTCCCCATTTGAGTTCAATCATGAACAAAATCATGTACATGTGCAAAAAGAAGAAGATGAAAAATTCTATATTTTACTAGATGAAACCATCGTGAAATCGTCGGAGACATCCTCGACACGTCTGATAGATTTCAGCGGATAGTTGGATAATTTTTGTCGTTGTAATATTAGAAAAGAATAAAAAAGTCGGCTGTGGAGGTCTTCTGAATCGTGTAGAACGTTTTTGAGGGTGAATTAAACTTTCATCATCGCGGTCGGTTGGTTCTCTCCAAAGGTCATCACAATATGGCAGCGACTGCACAAAATCACATGGAACCTCTCCATGGCGATGAAAAGAAACATGATGAATACGAATATGAGGATGAATGTACGTGTGATCGTATCAAGTGTCTAGGATCGCCCGGCACCATTATAACTCTTGACGACGAACCATGATGATTGATTCTGACATGTATGGTGATGATGCAGTGGAATTTTCACCCTTTTACGGGATAGAAAAGGGTCTTGTGTTGCAGGAGACCAGAGTATTCAATGAAGCACAGGTAGATCCCCGAAAGTGCCAGCAGGTGATCACAAAGTTGCTGTATCTGCTGACGCAGGGAGAGAGTTTCACGAAGAGCGAATCGTCTGATGTGTTCTTTAGTGTTACGAAATTATTCATGCATAAAGATTTTCACCTAAGAAGGATGGTATACTTGTGCATCAAAGAGTTTATTCCATCATCCGAAGAAGTCATTATTATCACAAGCAGTTTGATGAAGGATATGAACAATCCTAACGACTTGTTTAGGGCAAACGCCATTCGAGTGTTATGTAAAATTATTGATGGACAGATGCTGTTGCAAATCGAAAGGTATCTTAAGCAAGCTATTGTCGATAAAAGTCCTGTGGTTGCTGCAGCAGTATTGGCAGGTTCAGTGCAGCTTGCTGCAGAGAATCCAGAGGTGGTGAAACGATGGAATAGTGAAATTCAAGAAGCATTGTCTTCGAGACATCCCATGGTACAATTTCATGCTGTCGCTCTGCAGCATGCGTTGCGCTCAAAGGACCGACTTGCAATTAGTAAGCTGGTGACCCAGCTTACTCGTGGTAATGTGAGATCACCATATGCACAGTTGTTATTGGTGAGATATGTCGCACAAGTGATCGTTGATACTCCTCCTGGGAGTAGTGGTGCACCACGCCCCTTTTTTGATTACTTGGAGAGCTGTCTAAGGCACAGAAGTGAGATTGTTATATTCGAGGCTGCCCGTGCTATTGCAAGTATGAAGGACGTCACTACAAGAGAATTGAGTCCAGCTGTCACTGTTCTTCAATTATTCCTGTCGTCATCAAAGCCAGTGGTTCGATTTGCTGCAGTCCGAACGTTAAACAAGGTCGCCATGCTCCACCCATCATTGGTTGCAAACTGCAACATAGAAATGGAATCTCTCATTGCAGATAGCAACAGATCTATTGCCACGCTCGCTATCACTACCCTCTTGAAGACTGGAAACGAAAGTTCAATCGATCGATTGATGAAGCAAATCGGTAATTTTATCAGCGAATTGGCTGATGAATTCAAGATTGTTGTGGTAGAGGCAATCCGGTCGTTGTGCATCAAGTTCCCTTCCAAGTACAGAGGCATGCTCAGCTTTTTGAGTATGTGTTTACGAGAAGATGGTGGATTCGTTTATAAAAAGACCATTGTGGACTCTATACTGGCAATTATTCAGCATGTGCCGGAGGCCAAGGACGTTGCATTGAGCCAACTCTCTGAATTCATTGAGGACTGTGAGTTTACATTCCTCAGTGTAGAAATTCTTCATTTGCTCGGAGAGGAGGGACCAAAGAGCAAAGATCCTGCAAGGCATATTAGAGTCATCTATAATCGAGTAATCTTAGAAAATTCGACTGTGCGAGCTGCTGCTATTTCAGCCCTTGCACGTTTTGCATTGGAATGTGATGGATTGCGGGACAACATTGTGGTGTTGCTGAGAAGAGCTCTGTACGACTCTGATGATGAGGTTCGAGACCGTGCAACATTATATCTTGCACAATTAGGTGCATTGAATGACATTGACGCTGCACGTAGCCTGATCGCCCCAGAATGGCTCTATCCTGCAAAGAATTTGGTATCCAGTTTGGAAGAGTACCTTGCTGCTGGTGATACAAGCCAGCCATTTGATCTGAGCACCGTAGCCAAACAGGCCCCACCATCTCCATCAGCACACAAGCCACATGGACTTGCAGCTGCAGTTATGGAAGGAACAACATTAGCAACCGAAGAAAATAAATTTGCAGAGTATACTGAGCAATTGAAGAGTGTCCCAGAACTGGCATCCCTCGGTGCAGTCTTCAAGACATGTGCCCCTGTGCTGCTCACAGAGGAAGAGACAGAATACCATGTCATGTGTATCCATCATGTACTGGAAGCACATGATGTCTTCCAGTTCAATATCACGAATACTGTCCCAGAACAGGTACTTCAAGATGTCAGTGTTCTTGTTGATCTAGCTGATGTTCCTGATTTCGAGGAGGAAGGATCCATCCCACTCGCAGTAGCCCCAACAGAAGGAGCTGGTCAAGCATATGTTATCCTGCGTCGGGCACAAGAGGGTCCAGTGATTGGATCCATCCCTTGTATTTTGAAATTCAAGGTCAAGGAAATTGACCCATCCACAGGAGAGGCAGAAGAAGAAGGCTTTGATGATGAATACCAACTCGAGGACATTGACTGCTCTCCCGCAAACTATGTCAAGAGCTCACCAACATCCAATTTCACTGAATCTTGGGAATCTCTTGGAGAAGAGAATGAGGTTGCAGACTCGTACGCACTTGGTCAGAGAGAAAGTGTACAGGAAGCTGTGGAAACAGTAATTGAGCTCATGGGCATGTCTACCTGCGATGGAACTGACATGGTGCCACCAAATGCACGAAGCCACGCTGTATCAATGGCAGGAACAGTGGTTGGTGACGTTGATGTGTTTATTAGATTGCAATTCGGCATGAGTGCGGATCAGAATGTTGCTATGAAATTGTCAGTTCGTGCCGAAGATCCTGCCTTTTGTGAATGCATTCATAGCATTATTCAACAAGCTTGATATGATGCATTTACATGGTGTAATAGAGAGTCATATTACTACATATGAAGTAATTCAATCCACCAAACTCTCATTGAGTAATCAGCCAAGATTGGCTATTGCCATTCAAATTGGTGGTCCACCCTACATTGTATGTATGATTTATGTATCGTGACGGTACTATGCATATCAAATACAATTCATGCTATCAAATGAATCATTATTTAACAAAGTAGCGACATAAAAGCCAAGCATGCGCCAATCAAATCGTCTCGCTCGGCGGATCGCCAACGATTGGTGCCAGAGAGGTAGTTGGTGTCATCTTTCCGCAGAAGAACGCGTCTCAAAGATAGCATCCACCTCTCTTGGATCAATAATACCTAGGAAAGAATATTTCGGTAAATCGGATGGATGGACAGTGGCTGGAGCACGTGTTCCCTTTGAAACCGTGTCGTTTGAACACTCGTTCGCGTCCTCAACTGCTCCTCATCCAAAGCAATCTGATGCCATACAGACTGGAATGACACTCCCAAGTATGGAGGATCTCCGACTGCTGAATCCAGAGATTGCTGAAATCATGGATCAGCACGAGGCAACACAACAGTACGGTATATATGAGATGCATGCATGCAGATATACATACATACAACCACGTTGAATGACTACACTGCAGGTCCTTGGAGGATGAAGGGATCACCAAGGTGGTGACTGATGAGCTTGAACGTCATAATGTGTCTGTAAAAAAGAAACTCGTGACGAAAACGGCACTGATGAAATTGAAGGTGAATATTCTCCGTGGAATACTGGAAAAAGTGGATTCAGATCCCCGTGGAAACAAGGCTGCCTTGGTAGAACGTATCCTGGATGAGATTCGAAAAGACAAAGAAAACATGGAAGTAGGATCAGTGGCATCTCAACTAGGGTCAGGAGTAGCGAGTAGAAAGGCTATTGTCAAATATAGCCGACTCAAGGATATACAACAAGGGACATCCAAGACGCCTCTCTTGCAGACCCAAGCAACAGTACCAATGTATGAACCAGCTGCATTCTCACGAGTCTTCTCTGGCCCAGATGAGGTTGCAAAACTACTAGTAGATGCGAACGCAGAGGATGTTATTATCATCGATGTACGTGGCACATGCTCCTTCACAGACTATATGGTTCTTGCATCAGGACGATCACACCAAATGGTCCACATGCTTGCACAGGCTGTGTTTCACGAGTTAAAGTCACGTACCAAAGAAGTTGCCCCTGGAGTATCACCATCTGTAGAAGGATCAGACGATGCAACTCCAGAATGGTTGGTTGTTGATGCTGGGTCTATTGTGGTTCACGTATTTCATCAGGACTGTCGGGCAGAATATGACTTGGAAAGTCTCTGGGGAGAACAAGACTCATCAAATGTCATCCGTGTTGCCATGCCCCAACCCCACCTTACACGTGACACAATTCAATAAAATGCATACATTGATTCATAATATAAATACATACGTATAGTCTCGGTAGACATGTATCATGCAGTATACGTACTTGTTCATGCATTCTTGCAAGAATCAATCAATTGGACGGACTGGAGTATGGCATACCAGCATCAAGAGCAATTCGAGACATATAATCATCTACAATCTCACGTGATACATAGACATCCATCATCCACGCAGCAATATGAACATGCCAAAAGCCTCTCTCCACAGGCACATCAGAACCTATCCTGTGACATGCATGCACGATGTCATCTACAACCTTGACCTTGACCTCCATCTCGTTTCTATACATGGTAACAATCTCTTCCACAATCTTACATGCTTGCCTATATGTAAGACATGTACACAGCGCAACATCCGCCCGAGGATCATCCATTGACAGTTCCATACCAACCAAGCTTTCAAACACATCCTGTGCCTTGCCCATATCACCACACACATCTTCCAGTTTGGACATGACATCACGCAGTGCAGTCACGTGTACAGATATCTTTGACATACATCGCCGAGTCAACAACCCCCGTGTTGCAGTATCTCCCAACCGATCTACTATATCGTCTATACAAGAAGACTCGAGTGCAAGATTGGTTATTTCTGTTGCTATATACTTCCCTTGCAAGACTAGTTTCTACAGTATAGAAAGAAGAAACGTATCAGGAAGTATACGATGAAATGAGACGAAGTGAAAAACAAAAGCTAAAAAGCTAAAAAACTAGAAAACAAACCAACCTTCAAAGAGTCTATTCATGCAGCACGCTTGTTGAAAACGCGACGAAGAGATCTCTACAAGAGACGATACAATGTCAATAATAATGAAATGATGATACTGTTGTACATATACCAACAAGCATACCTGACCGTCTCGACGAAACTGTCGTAATTCTACAAGGGTCAGAGACATGAGCAATTCCTATCGACATCCCACTGCAGTGTCGTACAATAGAAAACGAACGAGTGCATGTATATTTGGGTTTATTAGTATAAATTCATCTACTATACGATATACTGCATATTATGGTGCAATGGATGATAATTTTAATGGCTGTATGTAGTTGGTTCTCAGAACCACCATATGGTGGTCTGGCCAGACTGAACTACCATTCAGGTAGTACAAGGTAGATGTCTTCATGGTACTCTGAAGGGGAGGTGAAGAATAGATTGATTGGCATGGTATGTTCTTTTCAGGCAGTCGCCATGTTAAAATACTAGCAGTAATTTGTAATGCCTTGTTTTGGTCCAAGACATCTTTGAAAATAAATACAAGGACTTGAAAACAAATACAAGGACTTGAAAATAAATGGAATGAATCATTATGTTGTCAACAGGAAGATTCGTATGTTTGAATAAAGGATCGTACATTCTCACAAGACAGTCGGCGTCGCTTCAACTGCAAACATTATCCTCACTCATTGCATGCCCACGGGCCAACATGTCAACCTCAATCAAGCGCCCTCGTGCTGTAGAGCAAGATGATGGAGTGAAGACTGATACTATAGAACTAGAGAAAAGGAAGAAGAAAGCCATTGTGCCTCCGCGTCTTGTTGAACCAGGATCAGAAAAAGGTCCTGTTCCAGTGTCCATCTGGGAGAATGCCGTGGTGCTGGTTGATAAGCCTCAAACATGGACATCATTTGATGTGTGTGCAAAGATTCGGGGAGCACTTGCGAGGACGTTGAATGTAAAGGGTAAAAAGGTCAAGGTGGGTCATGCTGGGACCCTGGATCCAATGGCAACTGGACTGCTGATTGTCTGTATCGGTAAAGGTACAAAATCGATCGACACGTTTGTGTCCATGACGAAAGAATACAGTGGTACAATGAAGCTGGGGGAGGAGACGGATTCATATGATGCTGATGGGACTGTGGTGCATGAACATGAATGGAAGCATGTGACCAATACTGCCCTGACCACATTGATTTCTGATACATATGTAGGCGATATTGATCAGCTCCCTCCAATGTTTTCAGCAATTCGGGTGAATGGAAAGAGACTATATGAATCTGCACGTAAAGGGGAGGAAGTTGAAAGAAAATCGAGAAGAGTAACTGTGGAACGATTTGATATTACACGCAATGATGAATCCCAGCCATGTGTAGATTTTTGGGTGACATGTAGTAAAGGCACGTATATTAGAAGTCTGGCCCATGACCTCGGTACATCTGCTGGATGCGGTGCTCATCTTGTTGCATTGCGACGAGAGAGCGTAGGGGAATATAATGTCAAGAGTGCATGGACTATGGATGCACTTGTCCAATTCATACAGTCTCAGAGAGATGAGGACACAAAGGAATGATAGGATCTTAGAACGAACGAATCAATCAATATTACAATATGAATAACAGATAATTCAGTATGTTACTGAGCTGCCGGTGCTGGAACAACCACAGGTTGTGGTGTATACGGCCGGTCAGTCTCCCATGCAATTTGAGCCATCATTGTCAGGGCAGAGCGAGCATCCCTTTCATCAATTACTTCCCTTTCAAATCCGACACGAACAACCTGAACAGGTTCATTACCTACACTAGCTCTCAAATATACGCCTTTCTTATCAATCCATGCCATTTCAGCGAAATAAATGTCATCCATTGCCACTCCAAGTTCCTGAGAACAAATGCGAAACACGTCCTCCAGCCTGTCTTCATTCATAGATGTAACCAATGTGGATGCAAACATTCTCATTGGATCAGCATTCGAATTTCTATAATCGTCACCAGTGACAACCTCTGCAGCAGAATCACCGGATAATTGGCCAACATAGAAGCATTCATCCACCACCATGCGATAGTACAAGTCATCCTCCTGGGGTGCATCCACACCAACTCCCCCGGAGTGAAGTGTCTTGTGCAATGCTGCAGCAGATTCTGCGATTTCTTCAGACACAGGTTCGACAGTTCCGATAAGTGTCACTCGAGCGAGCATGTGTGCTGGGTACTCTGCAGGCTGAACAAATAAGCTGCACCTCCTGTTATTCATCAAGTTTGCAGTATGCACGGCATCCTTGCGCAGCCGAAGGATAGGCTGACCAACCTGATCCAAGACATACGTCACATATGTTCCAAGAGGCAAGGATGTGTCAGCAGATAACGTCGAAAGAGTTCCGTGAGCAGCCAAATCCACAATGGTTCTCGCAGTCTCACCAGAGACCGGGACCTCAGACGACCCAGCAGCATTCATTCTCATTCTCCTGGTATTCATGATTGCCTTATCTATGGATACGTCTTGTTTGCGGAATACTCGTGTGCTATATGAGACAGAGTGTCTCCTAGAAGTCAAGGTGCTGCCATGTGGGACAACGAGCCCATGTAGCCCAGAGACGACTGGGATCGTCTGTCCCATGCTACCCAAACATATAGATGCCAACATATTTATAATTTTTCTATACGCGTTCTTCTATGGGTTCCATCTGCATTTCAACAGCCAGCATTCTGCTTGTCAGCAAATGATCAAATCTAGATAATGTCTAAGATTTTGGTTTCAGCAGAGATGCAGTAGATAGAATTTTAACGTGTTTTTGTGGAAGCCCGGTATCGACGAGACTCTTATTGAAAGTAAACACATGCATTACCCAGAAGAAACTGTCGTTACTATGTAAAATATACTTTAATTAATGCATGCAGTCGATGAATTGACAATGTACCGGTATTGGGTCTGTGTCGTGTTGGGGGCAGAAACCTGTGAAACCCTTGACCTCGTTCGTGTCCAAGAGTCCCCGACCTTGTCGGTCCATTGAATAGCTGGACTGTCTTTAGATAATATTTATACATACGTAGTAGAGACGGCTATAGTATAGTGACTGTATGGAGTATCGCTTGAGTTCGTTGGTGTCGGCATATCTGGGTACCGTCTATGGTACAAGCAAACACCACATTTTGAACAACAACAACAAGGGAGCCATCTGGCAGTATGCACACATGTGCATGGATGTGATGACAAAGTACTATCAGGTACTGAGAAATGGAATGGTGAGTCGGTACATCATTCCTGTGGCATATGGTGATGTGCATTCTGCAGCAGCAGGTTCTGTGCCGACAGCTCTTGTGGTCCTCTTTTTGATTTTCTTGGGGTCTTTTTCATGCATGGTCATCATGCAAGAGATCAAATTTAATGATATGACATCAATGAGACATAAAATGCTCCGTATTTTGATGAATAAATGTATATTATATGCGGGAATGTCATTGACAAATGGGTTCAGATGGGAAATGGGATTGCTTGGTATTGGCCAGGTGTGCTTGTTTGTGCTCATATACATGTCACAGTTCCTTACAAACAGGCGCATGGAGAATCAAATACAGAATTCTTGTACGTCGACGTATACGTATATGAAGCACGTGATATTCTCCTGCGTCACGCTTGCATCTGGTCTGGCAGGCATGACTTTATTTTTATCTCAGTGGGGATTCAATAGCTTTAGCTCGGTTTGTGCCCTTGATTCTTTATCATTAGTAATTCTTAGCAGCAACGGCATCATGGTATATTGTATTAAACTATGTGCGGTCATGTATAATTTGAAACTAAAGCATGGTACAAGGATGTATCAGGAATTGTTTTTCAAAAGAAAGCAGACGGCAGAGATGGCATTTTACACAGAAATGAACGGTTTTGCTAATGCTGCGTTCGATGTATGCTTCTATTGGATATCTTTGCTCGAGTACTTTGCATTGTATATGTTTCGGGATGGGATATTCATACATATTGTAGACCTTGCAATCCTGTTGGATGTTCGATATCTGATTGCACATTCAAAGAGGCGAATAGCCTCCTATAGCAAGCTGCATCAAAGGGCGCAATTCGTTATCAAGGCATTACCGCGTGAATTTTTTGATACTGCTGAGCCAACCGACTGTTCAATCTGCATGGATAGAATCTGTGTTGGAAGGAGGCTTGCATGTGGGCATGTATTTCATCTAAAATGCTTGCTTGGATGGGTTCGAGAATGCGATATTCAATCTTGCACGTGTCCTCTATGTCGCTCTGATTTAGTTACAGGGCATTTCGAAGAGACGTATTTAGCGCAGGAAAGGTTGGAGGACTGGCTGGATATTGAGGACATGTTGCTCCATGATATGTTTGTGCAAGAGTGATTGCCACATTTATATTTACGTATTATCAAATTACAACTAATATACTCCGAAAGAGGACCCCAGACGAATTCCTGGGGTATCATCGCTTCCACCTTCCAACTGCCAGACATCAATTGATGCATAGTCCAAAAGGCATTGTCTGATTTGATCTGGTTTGAACGATGTTCCTAGCAAATCCATAATATCTGCCCATGAGTATGAATCACGCCCAGTTCTTTCCGAGTGCGCTTTGATTCTCGAAAAGACCAGTGATATGGCATCTGGCAAACGTTCCGAGTTGCTTTCATCATACAAGGATGCTTTGCTCATCTTCATCAATCTAAGTGCTTCGTCGACATCACTCTGTTCGACCTCTTCTGAAAATCTCAATCGAGCAAGAGCCTGAGACAGACGCAAAATAGACAATAGCGTTCTTGCGGTCGTGTATGTGTGGGGCAAAGCAGATGCTGCTTCCTCTGCTCTGAGCTCTGCATACACAGATGCACAATACTCTGACAAAGCAGATGGCACATATGGGTCGTATTGCTTGGCTGCAGCAATATATGCTCGAAGCATGTCAGAGCTCAGTGCTGCTGTGCCAGTTTCTCTCACTGGTGCTCTGCCATCCTTGTGTACTCTGAGCACATGCTGTGCCAATGATAAATCTGCCTCTTGGTTTGGTCGATCCAAAATAAGCCACAACAGGTCAAATCTAGAGAGCAATGCAGCTGGAAGATTGATATTCTCAGCTGGAGACCTTCGTATATCATATCTACCAAATGCTGGATTTGCTGCTGCCAACACAGTTGTTCTGGTATTCAATGTTGTGGTGATTCCAGCCTTTGCAATGGACACTGTTTGCTGTTCCATAACCTCATGGATTGATGTACGGTCAGCCTCTTCCATCTTGTCAAATTCATCAATGCAGCAAATTCCTTTATCAGCCATAACAAGCGCACCTCCTTCAAGACACATTTCATTCGTGGTAGGGTCTTTGACGACAGCTGCCGTCAAACCAACTCCAGAGGATCCTTTGCCAGAGGTGTACACTGCACGTGGAGATACATATGCAACATATCGCAGAAGCTGAGACTTGGCAACTCCTGGATCACCCATCAAACATGCGTGAAGATCACCTCTCAACTTCATCCCGTCTGGGAGAGTACGTGTTGTTCCTCCAACCATGGCAAGAAGTAAGGCCTTTTTAACATCCTCGTGCCCGTAAATCTCAGGTGCAATGGAAGATGCAAGCCGTGTGTAGATATCTCCTTGAGCAGTCAATTCCTCAATTGCATCCCTCTGATCATCATTCAATGCCATGTCTTGATAGCTGATTTTGCTCTGAAGGACATGTGTGGCATGCAAGTATGTAGATGTCAACAGGGATGACTTCATGATGGCTCTCTTGCCTGTCAATGGTTGAGGCAGGAAAATTCCAGCAATGGTAACCGAATCACCAGCCTTGACAGAACGAGCAAGAGGACCTCTAAATTGAACCGTAATCGTTCTTGGTGTTGAACCATGTGGAACTTCATCCGGATTCTCTTGCACTCGAGCTTCTTGATACTTTACAAACTTGGAGCCACGAACCTGAAGCTGTAAATCCATCTTCATTGCAAACGTGTCCGCTGCTTGGGGCATGGATACCATTGGATTGAAACTCTTTCCATTTACTTCCTGGAAAAATTCATTCCCATCCTCATCATTCAGATATGTTGCAACAGTCATCATTGGCCTAACGTCTGTAACCTGTGTAACAATACCCCGGAAAGATACTAGGCCACCGATATTAGGGGACGAAATCTGCCTCATCTTTAGGTTTTTATTCACCGATCGAGGGACAATAAGGACCTCATACCGCCTCGTCAAGCTTGGTGGAATTGTATTCTGAGGATGACGAACCAGTCCATCTTCACCATTCGCCTCTAGATTCTCAGCATTCCTCAGTCTCTGTTCCATCATGATATCAAAGACATCTTCTGACACTTCCTCATCAGTAGGTGAAGGCATCACCGCATCAGCAGCATCCGCAATCAAACCCAAGTATTGAAACGTATTTGTTTCAATATTGGCCACCAGTTCAGGCTCTGTGGTGTACTCTTCCAAGTCATCAAGAGCAATCACAAGCGCATCTCTCTTACGGTTGGCAATCTCTTGCTACATAGTGACATGCATACATCAGACACCGACATCCAGGTACAAAGCAGAGTTCACAATACATACCAGTTGAGACACATATTTTGTCCGAGCCTCTCCATCCTCTCCAGACTCCAGAAAGTTTTGAAGGAAGTCCTCAAGAGCGACTACAAAATAACATACAATTATTAGTATTGTAACAGATCATTGTATGCCAATACCGATGAAACGTAGCAGCAATAAACGTACCTTTCTCGGTTTGAAACACATCCCCTCGAGTCATTGCTAGCAGTTTGTACGTTCACCTGATCGATAATGACATCAATTCAAGTTTATAAAATACTTTTGATTTTATCGGAGAGAATCTAGGTGACCTTTGGCGCTTTGATCCGACGTAACAAAATTCAAATTCAAATTTCAATTGGTTTCAGCCAGATCACACTAAATACGTTTTTTCTTTTCTCTCATTTGAGCCCGGGCACTTTTGGACGACCCACCATGATACTTTATACCCATACGTCTGGTTTATGAAATACTATTTCATAACATAACACTAGATCTGCTCTATACGCTTTGGATTGCCATGTACATTGGAGACTGTGTCAGTCCATAGAGAAACACAAGACTTTGGAAAGACTACCACCCTGTGGAGACTATTGTAGCACAGTGATGGCATCATTGATCAAATCAAACCGTTGTTTTGGAGGATTGGTGAACAAATACCAACATGTTTCGGCATGCTTGGGAAAATGCAGCATGACTTTTAGTGTCTATTTACCACCATGTGTGGTCAGTGAAAGTGGAACACGCGTGCCGTATCTTATATATTTATCTGGATTGACATGTACTGATGATAATGTCATGCAAAAGTCTGGTCTGCAGCAATATGCTGCAGAGCATTCTGTTGCAGTTGTGTGCCCAGATACCTCACCTAGAGGATTGGGCATTCCAGGAGAAGATGACTCGTATGACTTTGGGTCTGGTGCGGGATTTTATCTAAATGCTACGAAAAGTCCATGGGAACAATACAGAATGGAAGAATATGTCGTTGAGGAGCTGCCAAAAGTACTAGAATCGACTGACGTGCTGGGGTCTGCACTTGATGGTACAAAGGTTTCAATTTTTGGACACTCTATGGGAGGCCACGGGGCATTGGTCTTGTCATTGAGATACCCAGGAAAATACAAGAGTGTTTCCGCATTCGCCCCTATATGTCATCCTACTATTGTACCCTGGGGAATCAAGGCTTTTGAAGGATACTTGGGACAGGATGCAAAAGATGCTTGGGCAGAGTATGATGCAACTGAACTGGTTAAAAAGTACTCTGGAGAGCCATTTGATGTTTTGATTGATACAGGGACAGCAGATGAGTTCTTAGAAGAGCAGTTGAAACCGGAAGATTTCGAGAAACATGCTGCTGGAAAACTCAATCTCGTTTCTACCATGAGAACAGGGTATGATCACAGTTACTTCTTTATTGCCTCCTTTATGAAGGATCATATTGAATTTCATGCTAAACATGTAAATACTTGATTTTGGTTCAAAGGTCAAATGGAATAATACCGCTGTAGACAAATATGCCGATTATTCCAGAAAAATCAAAATCCAGAAGTGACGCGAGGAACGCGTTGCATTCTCAATTCTGGGGCAATGAAGAGCATTCATCTAAATATTTGGATGGAATAACATGTAAACTACCATGTGAGCCGACCTCGTTGTCGATGATAGCACCATCGGGGGTATCGAGGTCTCAACAGTTGATTGCTGCCCAAACGGTGGGGATTCCTTGTATACCCTCCTATAATGGCCATGCAGGTGGTTTGGTATGTATTGATCATCTTTAAGATAGAGTAACGTATACTGTCACACATGAAAGCGATCATCATGCAGGTACTAGATAGATCCTTGGTAAAAATTGGTGGGGAACATTGGTGGAGTGTTGTCAACTGTCGAGTCAAAGCGCAGCGTATATACTCTCAAGGGAAGGCGTCTTCAGAATGGCTGGAACCTCTGAAGAATCCTAAAAATTATGCTCTTTCATCCAGGACAAAAGTCAATATTGGTCCTTTTCGATTCGACAATACTGTCGAGGTGGAAGACCTGAATTCTCTCTTTGTGCCCAGCAATCTACTTAAACATGGTGCAGTGGGCACACACTCTTCTGTCCGGTTGCGGTTTCATGGGCACTCGGTGTGTGGAGCATTTTCTAGAAATATGGATGATTTAGAATGTAGCGGTGATTATGCCCGTGTTCCCAAGACCGCCTCATTAGATATATCTGCACAGAATAGTCAAGATGGGCTCCAGTACAGGGCAGGTGTGTATCAAGTTACTGCGCCTTCTCTCGAAGTTGGAACGGATGGTAGTAGCTTTAGATCTATGAGAACAACTCTCCATGCGCAAGGGGCAGTGGCGGTCGAAGGGGAGGCATATATATGGAAGGCAAAGAAGGGGAAGAAACCCGGAGGAGCTCGGGTGAAATCCATCTCCCCCAGTCCTCAAAGTCAAACGGATACTATTCAGGAAGAAAATAATGAAGAAAATAATAACCAAGAGAGTATAGATGTAGATGCGTCCGATGTAGACGTATCGATTGAAGGATATGTCAGTAATTTTTCTGATGATGCTCGCGAATCCATACCCACCCCTCCAAAAGAAAGAATTCTATCAATCACTTCTGATTCCATCATCACGTCCATCTCCGAGTCCTTATCTGCATTAGAAAATATCCGAGCAAATGTGTCAAAAATGACAGAGGGGGTTCAAGAAGGTGCGCTTCAAAAATTTGTAGCAAATGCAAAGCACACTGGAAAGAGCAGAGCCCGGCCATACTCTTTCCTTTTGTCACAGCCTCATGTGAAGGTCGCTGCATCCCTTGGATGCTTGGCTAGAATGCCTCTACCCAATCGGTTTGGATTCTTTGGTTCTGATGATGTGTCAGATGCATCCACTGGTCCTGTTGTTCCATCACTTGGCAGAAACCTTAATGCCTCCACTGCAAGCCTTTTGTCCAGGGCGAGCTTTACATCGCAACTTGCTGATACATGGGAGCCATATTTGAAGCGAACAGCACTGCGCGTGTTTTCATCTGTGGGCATCTCTGCACAAATAGGGAGATTTACAAAGCCATTGTTTGACTACTCTGCACTGGATATCAAGTTTGATCTGGGACTCAATTCACAGCATGTTGTGGGTAGTCTGCCTACCTCGAGTGCCATTGACATGACATCAAGACCTGATAAGCACAGAGCGTTCGCTCTCGAAGGCAAAGGTATCTGGCATAGCTGTACCATCTCTGGCTCTCAGCAAGTCTTTGGACCAGTCAGGGTCAAGGCAGATTTCAGATTTGCACTAGACCCTACAAATGTTCCTCAAAATCAAGGTGATAGAAGCACACTTAAAGGGATTGCCCAAACGGCTCTTAGTGTAAGGCCTAGCTTATTAGAAAGCGTATTTGGTGGGGATATCCTCGTCCCAGGCACAGAAGGCGCTGCAAGGCTTGGTGTATGGTGGGCCCCGAAAAGAAAAGAGGGAATGGTTGAGCTGCGTCTCTTCTGATCAACACAAGGGATAGAAGAGGCCTTATTTTAGCTGCTGGCAATTGCACCTGGAAATGATTCGGATTTTTCTCCATTGTATAATGGTTGACATACATTGTCTTGAAATAAAACCTACGTGTGTCCTTTAAGTATTTTGGAACTTGGCACAGCTCCACCAAAAGGATCATCGTTAAAACCCAAACCAGACCTTCCTGCCAAGTGTCTCGTGATGAATTGAGGTTAGAACGCACCACTTCGACCTTTTGTTTGCTATATTCCTCTATCGTCCATACTGTAATGAGGAGGGGATGTAATTTTGGTTCATCATCTTCGGTGGACCAGAATCTCCTAGAGTTCTCGGTCAGAGTTTAGATACCTGCCACGCATGGCGAATCTACATTGACTATTTTTATTATATAAGTAACTTATATCATCTGTCAGATTATGACCTGATGTTTTAATCACGGAAATTTATAGAGAGGCACATGCACGACGCATGGGGATTGAATAGAAAATTCTAGCAGAGGTCTTTAGGATGGGATTATCAACTGCACATCGTGCTAAAAATAGTAGTAGTAGCCAGAAAAAGGTAAAAAAATCTTCAATGACGAAGAAAATCAGGGATGTGAAGCGTCTCTTGTCAAAGGTATGTTTTGGTCTGTTCCTGCTTGCCTGGCGTTTGTATATTATTGCACGAGGTTGTGCTATTCTGAAAGTATTAGTAACATATGTTGTATTTACAGGATACTCTGGATCCTAAAATGCGTCAAAACTTGGAAAAACGCCTGACAGCATTGGTGGAAGAATCCCAAGAGAATAGGAAGAAATATCTGGAGAAGAAATATGCTGTGAGATATCACAAGGTTCGGTTTTTTGAACGCATCAAGGTTGAAAGAACGATAAAAAAGATTAAAAAAGACCTGAAAGCATCCCCTGACGAGTCTTTAAAGGAAGCACTCGCCGAGGCAGAGGAAGATTTAGAGTACATTTTGAATTTTCCAAAAGGGGAAAAGTACGTTTCCTTGCTGAAAGATTCAGAGGACCCCGAGGCTCAGGAGCATCTTGAGAGCGAGAGAAAGCGATTACGATTACTTGTAAAGCAGCAAATGCGAGATGAGGCGATTGTGAATGAACTCAATGAGGGCATCCAATCCACTGAGCAATCTGATGCCAAGCATGCAAAGGATATCAAGGCAGTTCCTGTGGAACGTGACGACGGATCAGATTCGGATGAAAACATTGAAGATGACGACTTTTTTATGCAGAGCTCGGAAGAATCTGATCCCGACATACCTGTACCATCTGATGATGATAGAGAGCAACCGAAGACTTGTCTGGATGTGTCTTTGAGGGATGATGGCACTGCATCATCAGTGGAGAATATTGAAGCAACAGAGCCAGAGTCTGATGATATAGGGACTGCACAGACCATATCTGAGACCAAACCAGACGATAAAGATTATAGAAGTAGGAAGAACGACAGAGAGGCTCGACCCCGAGATGATTCTAAGAAGAAAGTTCATCCAAAATCAAGAATGCCAGTCAAGAAAAGTTCTGGCACACTGTTAAAGGGAAAGAAGCAGCCTTTGGGAAAGAAAAAAGACACAAATCAACCTCTCCGATCAAGAGCTGAAGGTGGGAGGAAAAGAAGAAAAAAAAAGTGATGGTGATAATTATTCATTCTTAAAATTTGTAATACAAATGCAATTCTACTTCATTGTTGCTTACCGTGTGCCATACATTGATTCTGATCTACCATTATGGAATAGAGGAACAGTTCTCATGCCTTTTTACGTATCTTTCTCGCCCCTAGGGGATATGATAAGAGTCGACATCATAATCTCATCATATTCATGTGGATCAATGCCATCTTGCTTGATTTGAGTCCATATCTCCAGCACCCTTGGGGAGTCAGCCCATGCCAAATCAATGAAATCTCCGCCTCTTCTCGTCATGATGGCAAGAGACTTATCCCAGCAGCTTTTCTTATCGTGATATAAATGATTCCGATAGAAACCAGTCCATATATTTCGAATATCGATGCACGAGGACAAGGCCTGACTTCTTGCAAGCAATTGTCTCTGCTGTCGAAGGCAGTCGACTGTGTAGGAACTGAATGCAAGCAGCTCTATTGGCCAGGGATCTTTTCCATAGAATTCCAGAGCAAGAGATATAGCTGCAGCTGCGCAAGCGGAATGATTGAAAACAGAGAAACCGAAATCTACAAGACCCAACTCCAACAAGAATGCCGAGAGTACATATATGTGCATGTCATCCGATGAGCAGCCACCAATCTTATTCTTCGAAATCGTATACCAAAGGCATCTCAAATACATCTTTGCATTTGGAGCTTTAAGTATTTCATCAGGCGTGATTGATTTGATAAAGTCAGTCATATTGATGACCTCTCCCTCTGATGCTGCCCCATCACATACTGTTGCAAACCTTGACGCCTCGATGAGACATTCAATCTGATCCTGACTAACTTTCATCTGTCGACGTAAACATATTATTGCTAATCTTAGACAGCTTACTCCGATAAGCTGGAACTTGCTTAGATCTGTCACCTCTTCATTCTTGAGGTAATGGTCCAAGAGTCTGACAGCTTGAAAAATCACAGTAGAGTCCAATCTCCAGTCCTGTGCTACCTCAATCAGCCACTCAACCAAAACAGATCTAAATCGAGGACTAACACGTTTTTGAAGTTTTGTAAACGTGTCGCCCCATCGAAGGACGAGTTTGTTCTCTGCACTTCTCAGACTCAGCATTTCATAGCACTTTCTCCAGCGCCTATCTGGCCTATTGTAAAACGAATCAGGCACTTGAGCTACAGAGAAAGTATGTTTCGGCCACATTCTTTCACACGCAGATTTCCAAATATATCCTTCTGCACGTGCAAACTCTTTGCACACACACAAGGATCTTCCAATGTCATTATACTCCAAGTGACTCAGCACTTTACACCAAAGTTCAGTGGGTAAGGACGACAACCAATCCACGCTCTTCTTTGCCATGGCACGAGTAACCACTCCTGACTCCACGTCCACATCCTTGGAGCTGTTCCCACCTTGCCGAGCCACCACGGGTTCACTTCCTCTCCGCTTCCTCAGCAGGTACCCATCCAGTCTACTATGAGATGCCTTTCGATCTCCGCTCACCTCTGCCGATCCGGGAAGAGTGATTATTCCACAAGAATCTCCCTCAAGTCCTTTTTCACAACGATCCAAACTCGTACTTCGTTTCCTACGCTTGCAGTCGGATTCATCTTTAAACTCGCCACCTTCCCCTCTAGGTGGCCCCTGGGCACCTTTCTCCGCGATCTCCTCTCCATCCAACTCAAATCTATTATCATATATCTCATTGACTTCGTTTCCATCAGAATCTGATCCTTGCAGTCCAACAAGCACCACCATGACGATCCAGTGCACAATTGCAGTCTCGAGAAACCAGAGGCGATACCAAAGGCACCAGTGATGATATATACAAATATCTCGGAATAACGTATACCTAGCAACTAATAATAGCGATATGTAGCAGGGTTCCCTAAAACATTACTCGGAGTCGCGTGGGTCTTGCAGGGTGCTAGCCGGAAACAAACCGTCCACGATACAGACAAAAAAACAACACACAACTACTCCGTTCGACGTCTAAAGATATCCTAGATAAAATACGTATGCGTCGGGTGTAACAGTCGGCCATGGACATATTTTGAAACAGAATGAATTGCCCTGCCCATCCCATTGAACCTCCCATCTGTCCGGTCAACACGGATCCTCAACAGGGGTTTGACAGCATCGAGGCATGGCACGGTGCCTAGGTCCTTGTTTGTATTTCCTTTTCCACCTTTCTTCTTATACCCTATTCTACAATATCATCCTAATACTATCTCAGTAGAAATCTATCTATGAATAGAAGAATGTAATGTATTCTTTTGGCTAGATGATACAATTTGGGAACGTGCTCAGTTTTAACAGAGGTATGTGGTAATCCCCACCCAAATGCCGCGCTGGTCAACAGCGCGGTCAACGGTCCAGCCTGACGTCTGGACCCAAAAATGGTTTCCACTATTTCAAACCTTGAATTGTACGTTTCTCTCCTCGATCAATCTACACGTATAATGGCACGCCATATACGTGCAATAGTATATAGATTAAATTTCACTAGTAGATACAAGGTAAAGTCACCATGTTGCTGATAGACAAGGTACGAGGCTCGTGAGGTCACTTGAAACGGTTCAGATCGTCTCTTCATCGCTCTCTTGCAATCATGATTCACATGCTTCACTGTATATCATGTTGCAGTATCGTCCTAAAGATTTTGATGCATTTGAGATTCACAAGGATGTAGCTCAAAACTTGAAGAAGCTCGTGGCAAAAGGTGACTGTCCTCACACCCTCTTTTATGGACCACCCGGTGCGGGTAAAAAGACTATAATTTTGGCCATGCTGAAGGAATTATTTGGAGAGGGATCACAGAAAATCCACGTGGAATACAAACCGTGGAAAATCCAGTTGCCTTCTCGTATGCTGGAAGTAGAGTTTGCTACAGTGTCTAGTGCATATCACCTGGAACTCAATCCCTCTGATGTGGGCAATAATGATCGGCATGTGGTGCAAGAAATTATCAAAGATATGGCAAGGAACAGACCAATTGGTGCTGATGGAGAAAAGACTTTTAAAGTGTTGGTTTTGAACGAGGTGGATAAGCTTTCAAAGGAAGCACAGCATTCACTTAGAAGGACAATGGAAAAGTATAGTTCTGCATGCAGACTTATCCTATGTTGCAATAACGTGTCAAAAGTAATTGATCCTGTTCGTAGTAGATGTTTGTGTGTGCGAGTGGCTGCCCCTAGCTCTGAGGAATGTGCATCCCTGGTGACCTCGGTGGCAGAAAAGGAAGGTTTTGATGTGCCTGCAGGATTGGTGGGGACTATTGTAGATACCAGTCGTCGTAATATGAGGCGAGCTCTTTTATCTATGGAGGCATGCTATATATCTAGCCAATCATCTCCAGATGGCATGAATGGTATGCAGACGGTGGCTCTGCCCGACTGGGAGATGTATATTAAAGAGATTGCATCTGATATTTTGCGTGAACAAACTGCAAAGTCTTTATTTGTAGTTCGAGGCAAGCTGTATGAGCTTATTGTGAACTGCATACCTCCAGAGGTTATAATTCGCGAATTGGCTAAAGAATTGATGAAAAAACTGGATGATGAATTGAAACGAAGTACAGCAGAGCTTGCTGCAATGTATGAGCACAGGCTGCAGCTGGGGTCCAAGGCTATTTTCCACCTTGAAGCATTTGTAGCAAAGTTCATGTCCAAATACAAACAATATGTTGTCTCTATTGCTGGATAGTTTACAATATGTTACACAATATAGTATACATGGTACTGGTGGTAGTCATACAGTATAAACCACATTGTCACTGCACTCGACACACCGTTTCCAAGACTTCTGCTTTGAGCTTGAAGTACTGCAGCAAGAGCTCTGCACCTCCGCTGTTTTGTGGAGGGAGACCATCCACACCCCATCCAACCAACATATCATTTATTGCCGATGTTTCCCGTACTATTTCAATTGCATGAGGACTGGCATGTTGTAAACCTGTTGCTGCAGAAATACACGGGATCCCTGCTGCAAGGGTAAGAGCATCTCTGGGGGTTCCATTCACAATATGCCCTCCTCCAACATCCGGACCAGTGGTTGCCCCACATGTATATGATAAATACGTGGTCCATGCTATTGCCACTACATTATTAAACAGAATCCTCTGCTCTGGGGCCACATACCTAAAGTTGATGAGATGTGCCACAGGCCAGACAGTGAAGTTCGCCAGCATAATCGGCACCAGCCTGGCCTGAATCACACCCATAATATGTGCAGAGTCTGGGTGGCCTTCCAAAGTAGTCAAGAATGCCAAGAATACACAAGTCATCACAGGTGCCCAGATTAATTGATCAATTGCTGTCTTTGTCAACACAGCACGAGTTCCTTTGGGATTCTCTGGATACACCCGTGTGTCCAGGAATTTGTAAAAATAATGCCCTAGTGGACCATCGATCAGCACTCCATACAAACTCATTCTTAAGAACCGAAATACATCAAATGAGTGAGCACCACCCATACTTTGAGCAATTCTGTCACCAATTGCAAACCCTACCAAGCTTGTGATCGCTTTGGTCGTCAACGGGTGCTTTTTTAAAGCTTTATTATAAGAATCAAGCACACTTTTAAAAAAAGTCTTGGTTGCTTGGATTGGAAGAGAATCTTCGAGCTGCCTCGTCAAATCACCAACAGAGTCAGGACGTTTTGCACCGTCCTCATTTGGATAACCACGACTACTACTGCTACTATTGCAGCTCACACCCTTGGATTTTTTTGATACTATTTGAGAAGTATGCACTGTAGATGCCTGGAACGGGGCCAAAGACCCCCGGTGCTGTGTTGGTGGTACTATCTTTTGTCTCAACGCCACTCTACAGCACCTAGATGCGCCATACAAAGCATGACAGCGCATACTTTAGAAATAAATGGTTTTTAGCGGAGCAAAGTAAATTTTAATACAGTTTCCAAGTGTTTTGAGCACCTGGTTGGAATGATATCTAAGCACGAAGATTTTATCTCAATCTATATTGAATTTTTTCTTTCCAAGACCTTAAAATTTTAAAAAAGCAATCTACTTCAATCATTTGACCCAGGCCTGGTTTGGGGCCGTTTTCGGGAAACACCGGCCCAAGCTCCTTGTGTCTCAAAATCTCGACGACGAAACCTTCCGAAGCGTATCGGAATAGCATATAAAATTATATTTTACAACTTGACGTCGGGCATATACTGACAGAGCGATTCCTCGGCAAGAGTGCGAGGACATCGAACATAGCCTTCATCGTGGTTTCACTTTGGCAACAGTAGAAACCAGAAGTTCAAAATATCTGCCGTTCATACACGAAGAATTTTGCTTGATTTGCTACATTGAGTCAGACGATGGCATCGAATAAACGGAGAGTGAGGGATGAGGGGCAAGGGGTACGCGTTGTTTTCCAACCCCTGTTGTTTTGGTTCCTTGGGTTGTTGTATAAACCAGACATGGAGGCTGATGATGCGAACATTACCCGCGCTTCTGTGTGGTACATTTTACCTGTGTGCCATGATGATGAAGCTCGTAAACATTGGTTGAATTTCTTCAGCTGAAGCTGCCCCCAAACACTGCCACTGTACATGATGGTAGACACCTCACATGCATGCATAACTGTATCATTTGTATTTTTGCAGGAATCGGCTGGATTGGTCAAGGATGATGAAATACCAGATAACTTTCCAGAGGCAAATATCGCGGGAACTTCTCAGGACATGTTTACCCAGCACATGGAGGCAGCTGTGCATCCAGATTCTCAAATCAATGGGTCTGGTGGTGATGTCCCAGGGAATTCCGAGAGTAAAAAGTTTCAGCGTCTTCCATGGTCTGACACATTGAAAAAGTTGTTCGAGTGGAGGAAAAAAAATCCCGACAGATGGCCAGGAACAATTACAAAGGACCCTGAGGAGAAGATTCTTGGGAAATGGCTGGCAAACCAGCGTTCATACAGGAAGACTATGGATGCAGGTGGAAATATTTTGAAGGGTATGAGTCTCAAACGTGTTTCAGATTTAGATCACGCGGTTCCTGGATGGATGGGAGATATCAAGCCAGGGAGACCAGCACCCGAAAAGAGGTGGACAAGCAGACAGTCATGGGAACAGAGCTTGTTCCGTGCAAAGGCATGGAGGGCAAGAAACCCTGACCGCTGGCCAATACAGCAAAATAAAGACGGAGACCCTGAAGAACATAAAGTATACAAGTGGCTGATTGAGCAGCGTCGATATAAGAAGAACATGATGACTGGGAAAACCCTGAAACTTGGAGGTATGACTCAAAGGCGTGCAAACACATTGGACAGGGAACTGACACCAGGATGGTACAAGGGAAATAAGGACGTCCCAAGAGGTACATTCTCCCCTATTCCTACCAGACATCAAGAATCGATCGATATCGATCGTGTAGATGGTATTCATGTCGATCTTGACCCCAGTCATCTTGTTCAAGAAGCTGATTTGTTTGCCACCGAAGACGTATCTCCGTCGAAACGAAGGCACCTGGATCACATTGCTAAAGATGCTTTACATTGACATCAACAGTTCTAAAATCAAATTAAATAATAGCAGATACTGTAAATTGACGTATGGACCATGATATTCCTTTGATAACCGACCAGTTGAGATGACAATGGCACGTCAAGACGGAAGGCAATTTTATTCTGACATTGCCACGTATGCTGCTGGGAATATCCTTTCTCTCCTTCTTATATTTATTATTTATCAAATAAACACTGTATTGTCGGATTTCCGAGATCCTATGGTCTATGCTTTGCTGAGTTCGACAGCTTTGAGATATGTCAAACATAAACTGGTCACTACTCTTCTGTCTGTCACTACGGACTCAAGCAGCCTTCTTGTCCTCTTGCCTTTCCAAATGCTTTTCATCAAGCCTTTTTCATTCATCTCAAACGTATGGAGGCAGATGAAGCGATTTGTAAAGGGTTTTCAGTCTCAGGTTGAAAAGGCAAGGGCTGCCAGGACACAGCATGCATATGTGATTGCACTGGCACGGACTCTGATGTCTCGAAGTAGCTACTCACAAATGGTACATAGATATAGTACTAGTAAGAAGAATGCAAAAGTGAGCACGAGGCTACTGTGGTTTTTGATCAAGGTTTGTCTGATACAGGCCTTGTATGATTGGGTGAGAGGCTCTTGGACGGCATCTTCCCAGGTGGCTTTGCTATCCCTATTCCTCACAGTGCTCGCAGGAGGAGCCATGGTTTCATGTATTCAATATTTTTCGGTGTGGCACCCGACATTGGGTCCTTTGTCTCCCAGAACACCTCAAAACACCAAAAGGAGAGTGTCCCATGTATCCCCTTCTCCGATACAACGGAAACTCGAGACATTTGATGCACAAGATGAATCATATAGAATGAGTATTTTGAAACGGCTGATGGCGCCAATTCATGCATGTGATCGGTATCTGAAACAAGCCATTAGAGCAAGTGCTCACTCTCTAGTTGCTGCGTTCCTTATTCTATCCTTGTTGCTTGGGACAGCAGTTACTGCTGCATTTTTAGGATATCAGATTGTTTCAGAGGGTAGGGATGCAGTTTTGGTATTTAAGAACTCCCTTTCAGATCCATGGAGTAGCAGGCAAACAGAGGCCATGTGGACAAATCTTCCCATGAGGTACAGGGGGCAGGTGACAGGGTTTATTCAAGATTATCTCCCTCAGATTTTCGAATGGGTGGAAGAAAAGTCAGACTACATACTTGAGGCAAATAATCTGACAGCTGCGGCTGTGGAGGGGAGATATCTGATGGAATCAATGAGGGGGCTGCGAACATGCTCTGAAGAGGAAACCAACAAGCTGCTTGTTTCTCTGGCCAAGGCATCATACGACGAAAAGATATCTGAATTAAAACTTGATCAGATAGTAGAAAAAGTAAAGGAAACAGAGAGTGCCTTTGCTGCAGCTGTGAAGGAGTTTCGTCATCATGTTACAGTAGTTCACATTCAGGGAAACAATACGATTGAAGACCACGTGGTGCGTGCAGAAATGAGACTCAAGAGAGTACAAAGTGACTATGCATCTACTCTTTCAAATCATGCCAAAGCATCACGCTCAAAACTCGTTGCAGAACGCCGTCTTGCTCTGTGCAATAATGGAGAACGACACGAGCAACCGCATGAGCATGGTCATGCAGTTGTGAATGCATTCGGCACAGTAATACAGAAAGGATATCGTAGGATACTATCAACCTGGGATATTAGAGGAGGAATTATAGAAACATGGTATGGGTTGTATGATATCTGGGAAGGTGTTGTCGATTCACAGCAAGGAAACAGTAGATCCGAATCCACTGCCCAAGGAGGCATTGTCCACCTTGATAGTCTTCAGTCAATGGCTCAAGCTGCCGTAGGACCTTTGGTCAGTTTAGGTAAAGCATTATTTATATCCGTAGAGAGCACAGCATCAGCAGCCCTTGCGGGTAGCTATAGCCTCTTTAGACTTGGGGCCAGCTTGGTGCAGTTTGGAATGCAAAGTCTCCTCTTTCTATCGCTTGTGTTTGCACTCTTGCAAAGTAGAGAGGACCCTTTTTCCCAAATAATTCAGCTCTTACCGTTTCCTCCAGAAGCAAGAGATAAAGCAGCAGAAGCACTAAATAGATCGTTGGGTGGGGTATTCGTCACTCTGATAAAGCTATGTGTGATCCATGGACTATTCACCTGGGTCACATTTAAATTCTTTGGTGCTCCCCTTGTGTACCTTTCGAGTACAGTGTCAGCTGCATTTTCATTATTACCCCTGATTCCTTCATACATGGTTGCCATTCCAGCTCTTGTAGCACTCTCTATGCAGGGAAGAATTGTATCAGGTGTCATTTTGTTTGCCATGCATTTCAGTGCGACTAATTTTGGAGATACAGAGGTCCTAAATGAGGCAGGTGGACAGCCCTATTTGATGTCTCTCTCTGTTCTTGGGGGAATGTGGGCATTCTATCCAAACCCTTTTCTCGGGTGTCTTCTGGGACCAATTCTTCTCTCGCTGTTGTATGCACTGAGTGCCATACATTCTGAGCTCATCACGAGAGGATTCCCAAAGGTTGACCAGCGTTGACCAAGCAGGTCCCATGGGCCTAGAGACGCCATGACGCCATTTCAAAATTATTTTATATTTGGATACCTGTAGAACAACAATTATATTTTATAGAACTATAATAAACGTATAGCATCCAAGAGAGAAAAGCAAGCACGATGTGTGGTTTGAGCAAAGAGGACGAGAGGGTCGTCCCTTGCACAACCGTGGATTTGATTTTTGGTCCTGGTTTGATCCAGTCTACAATTTTGAAGTATCTAGATAACATATATTGTTTGAAAGAGGTCCAGGCATGGGTGAGCCTGCATGCGCTTGGGTTTGTGAGCAGAGAGGACCTGAAGCAACACCTGACAAAGAATGGAAAATTGACCCCATTTTTGCCTCCTTCAAATACCTTTTGTCTGAATAGTAAAATAAATAGTATCGAAGACGTCGGATCTCGAACTGATACGGATATCTCGACTCTGGTAAAGACACGGAGAGATTCCATGACGTGTGAGGAGTTTAGGCAACTCTACAACTATATGGAATATGTTCCTCTGCGTGTATACGAAGTAGTGCGAACTGGCTTGAGTGCGAGTCGCCAATGGAAGTATCTGTGTGAGAAGGAGGGTGACCCTGATTTCAGCAAGATATGCGCCAGTCTACAATCGGATCACAAGGTTCATCTTTTGAATGGTGCATGCAAGGCAGGTTTTGATGTGGGGGAAATTCAAAAGATCATGCACCTCATCAAGGACGTGGATACAGAATCTGATAGCTGGGCATCAATGCTATCGAATGCATGTGAATGTGGCCACCTACAACTTGTCAGATATATTTTCGAGACGCGAGGTACCACACATCTGGATGTGAATGCTAATGCCTTCTGGGTAACGCGTGAATATGGTGGATCTAGTTCAGCATTAATGCTTGCTTGTGAAAATGGCCAGATAGATATTGTGAAATATTTGCATGAGACGCTAGGCAATCTGCATACCATATATCACCACGGAGTAATATCATTTATGCTGGCTTGTAGGAATGGCCATACAGAGCTGGTGAAGTACCTATATGAGACAGTAGGCAAAGTGTATGTGAATGCCGGGAATTGTGAGGGTACAACAGCATTCCTTTTGGCCTGCAAGCGTGGTAAGATGGACATTATCAAGTATCTTTATGAGACAGTAGGCAATGTGGATGTGAATCAAAAGACTAGATTTGGCGAGACAGCACTGATGCGTGCATGTGCCTATGGCCATATGGAACTTGTAGAGTACTTGGTATCGAGAGCAAATGCAGATATGCATACATCAGATGTAGCAGGAAGAACAGCACTAGACCATGCCAAAAGGGACGACATTGTGCACTATTTGTCCCATGAGATGTCCTCCACATAAGGTTCTCTAAAATCTAATTCCATGTATGAATTTATGGGCTTTAAAACATTTCCACCTTGATAAAAAATGAACTTAAAACGTAAAACTGAAAATTTTCAAATTTTTGTCATTTTTCAGTTCCCACATGTCATTAAACATTATTATAAGTATTTAAAGGAATATCTGACCACATATGATATCTACGTGTGGATTTAGAGCATTCAACTCACATGAAGCACTTACTTACTTAATAATACTTATTTATTGAATATTGTTCATCACATGCTATTTCAGATTTCT
>PJEL010000896.1_pt1 | contig 33020 bp, 26 predicted proteins | sample 1853271 | NCBI WGS metagenome assembly PJEL01 (sample SAMN08108733, study PRJNA415343) | Invertebrate metagenome, whole genome shotgun sequencing project. | host: Globobulimina | place: Sweden: Gullmar Fjord | collected 2015-08 | reverse complement strand
CGGCTCTTTGGCTTTTCGAAGTGGTGGGATCGACGGAAGGGGCACCTCGCAGACGCCACAGCCCTGATGGAGAAGGTCGGCCTCGGCGACGCCCTGCACCGCTATCCCCACGAGCTCTCGGGAGGAATGCGGCAGCGGGTCGCCATCGCTCAGGCGCTGATCATGAAGCCGCAGATCCTGCTCCTCGACGAACCCTTTGGCGCGTTGGACGAGGCGACACGGGAGGATCTCCAGGCGTTGCTACTGCGGCTGTATCAGGAAAACCTAGCCGCAAAAGCGTCGAATGACACGCCGCCCTACACCATCATGATCGTCACTCACGAGCTCAACGAGGCCATCTACGTCGGCGACCGGATCATCGGGCTCTCCCAGCACTGGGACTACCAGGCGGCGGGCCATACCGTGCCTCCCGGCGCGACAATCATCTTCGACAAGGCCGCGCGGGTCTACGAGCCGGGTGAGGAGAAGCGCTACGAGGAGTTCGTCGCCCAGCGGGAGGAGATCCGCAACATCGTCTTCGAGCCGGAGGATCTGCCAGCGGCTGGGGAGCACGTCGTGTTCTGGGATCAGGTCGCCGCGGGAGAGGTCGGGGGAGTCCTCTCAGCAGACCGGTGAGTCCACTTCCCGGCGCCGGATGAGCATCGACGCCGCGATCAACAACCAGACTGGGACAGCGCCTCCCGGAGTCGTCTGACACCCACTCGGTGAGTCCTGCGATTTCCCCCACGAGCATGTACTGATCTTGGCGCCGCGAACTCTCACATCCGCCTCGAACTGGACATCGCCCAGCTGGATGATCATCAGCCGGATTTCTTCTTCATGGTCGTCCAGTCTAGGGATGACGACGGTTCCTTCGTCGCCAATCTGGAGAACCAGCTCTTCAAAACAGCCGTCACCACACTCGATCTCGAAGATGGCCACAACGTCGTCGCAAGCATTTGTGAAACCGAGCGTGTGCTCTTCGTTGCCGAACGACGACGAATAGTCCAGACATTCCAGCATCTGTTGGTCGTAGTGGGTGAGCACCGTAGGGCCTACGCTTGGTGAACAGGCGATCGCGCTGCTGAAAGGGGATAGGACGGCAACGAACATCGCCAAGAATGGCGCTGTGGCAGTCCACTGAAACGCTGGAATCATGAGGCCCCAATCAAAGTCGTCATGCATGCAAATACTCTAGCTCACCTGTTATGCTTCCGCCCCTCTGACAAGAGGTCCAGCTCCTCGACACACTGGGCGCCGACGGCGGACACTACATGTTCATACCACGATCTGTACCGTAGATGGTGGCATACCACGTGAAGTTCGGCCACAGGTCGGCAGGCAGGTATTCGTACATCATCTGCGACGGATAGTCGCCGAACGGTATCTCGTACGGGACGACCCACCACCAAGGGGGATGAGACAACCCTATGACGTTGGTGGTCTCGGTCCATCCGAGCTCCCGAAAATTGAGCGGGACACTATCCAGAGCCCAGAAGAACCTGAACCAATCGAATTCGACGCCAGTGGCAAATGCCTCCGAGGGTTCACAGACCGTCTCGAGGATGCTGGTGTGTGAAACAGCATAGTTGGGCCCCCCCGACCCGTAGACGCAGGGGTATTCGCCTTCGTTCAGCCAGAAGGCATTGTCGTCGATCAGATCATCGTCCCCATCGAAATCCCAGTCGTCGGGGTATGCCTCCATCAAGTTGAGAATACAGTCGTCCTGCGTGGTGTTGTTGAAAGCAACAGCCGCATAGTACCAGCCGAAGCCTTCCACCGCCGCGAGACCCTCGTACTCCTCGCTCTGGATATAGTGGCCTGCAGCGTTGCCCTCTGGTTCACAGACGTTTGCGCCGACGAAACCAGAATCAATATTGGGCTCACCGCCCAGCTCGTACATGTATGCGTGGCCCACCTCGTGGGCAATGACGAACTTCTGAGCGTCATCGTCGGCGCCAATGTAGATGTCGCCGGCCCGCATGCAGGAATCGCGAGGGTAATCCTGCCATCCGTCGTGCTCGGGGTCCAGACAGTCGTCACCTTCGCCGTCCTGGCAGCCGCAGGTGTAGGCGGTGAAGGTCGTCGCGTCGAACGTCGAGCCACGTCGGCGATGCGCCCAGCCCATTGTGGCAGCAACCCGCCAGGCCCGGTGGAGGCCCGATTGGATCGTGACATTGTTGGTGTCCACCGGCCGGAATGGCGTTGCGGACGATGACCTCCAGAGCTGGTTGCGGCGGTCATCATTCAGGACCTTGAGCGTGTGCCCCCTGACCTGCGCCTTGGCGCGCAGTCTCGCGGTGTAGTTGGCGTTGGTGGATAGACTCACGGTGATGCAGCCCTCGTCTGGACCGTCGTAGGGCGAGAACTCTCTGTATTCACGCATCCCGGTATCGATGTTGATTACATCAATCTGCGCGCCCCACGCCGGATGCACGGCGCCCTTCAGATAGTCCTCCTGCCCATTGTCGATGTAGTCAAGTCGGTATTCGGCACAGATGGTGACATTCGTGTTGGCCTGCGCCAATCCAAACCCAAGCGAAATAAGGAGTATCATTTGGTTCCCCTGGTTGTATGAACGTCCACGTTGTCGGTACTCTTCTCTTGAAACATGCCTACCTGCCGCATGACGACCCCGCCGCAACGGTGACCAGGGCGGCGACCTCCGCTTCGCTGATCAGCCCCGCTTCGGCGAATTCGCGGGCCGTGCTGGCAACACCACTGACGTATGCGCCATGACTCGCCCAGTCCTCGTCGCAAGGGGTGAGGTCTGCCACGGAGCACCCGGTGTTGTCTACGACCTCTCCGTTCTGGGTTGTTGGACTGCAGGAATCGAGGACGTCGGGCACACCGTCATCGTCATCGTCGTCGTCGTCGTCCCTGTCGTAGTCGCGCGCCAGCTCAGCCCGGTCTCTCTTGGCTCGTGGCAGGTTTGCACCGAGAGCGACCTGCCCACCCGTCGACACTTCGATATCACCGTCATCATCGGGAATCGCAGCCATGAGGGCGTTCTCTAGAACGGGTCCTGGCGTCACGATAGCGCCCTGGGCATCCACCTGGATGGTGGGCAGCTTGAAACGACCGGCTCGTCTACCATTGAGATCCGAGGCCACGAGGTGGACACTGAGATCGGCGGGTCCAGACACTTCCTCGGGAAGAACAATGGCGAGATTCACTGTCTCGGACTGGCCCCCCGCCAGCGTCTGCACAAACGTGACGTCCTCCAATCCGCTGACGACACGATAGTGCACGTCGATCTGCGCGATAGGTACGTTGCCGATGTTGATGACCGCGCGGGGCGGCCCTGGCTGATCAGCGTACTCACCAGAGATCGCCAACCTGGCGCGATCAAGACCACGTGATGACGCGAGCGCCGGCATGGACGATGCGAAGAGCATCACCCCAACTAGGAACGCGGACTTTGCCTGTCTGTGGCCCACTTCTGACTCCTGCGACTGGTGGCTGACCATAGCGTATCCGTCGGTTTCGTCAAGTGTTCATTTGGCAACGATCTGGTCAGGCGTCAGCAGACATCAATCGGTGGCGTTGATTGGTGGCGTTGTTCCTGGCAACTTGTTGAAGCCAGAGAGGGTAGAACGACGATTGAGAGAGTGTCCGCCAGAGTCGTCTGACATCGAATGCGCCCTGTCGGCAACTTCTCCATGAATGCAAGATCGCATCAACCGCGCTGTTCACTTGGTATGGGGTGGTCAATCCCGAGCCTGCCCTACTTGGAGTCGATCCGACATACGGCCCGGCGGGCTATCGGCATCTCGCGCTCTCAGGGAGTCTGATTCCGCGGCATCTCTCGCCGAGCATTCTCCCAAGCCCGCTCCCGACTCGAGCGGAGCGCGAGTCCGAGCTGCTGGACAAAGCGCTCTTCGTGCCCATCCACAGGAGCCTCGGCGGCCAGCAGGAACACCAACTCCTCCGCGCCATCCCGTGGCTGGTGATGCACTGTCGCGCCGTCCAGCCCTAGCCCGGCGACTGAGATGTCCGTTCCCGCCGGCGCAATTCCCAGCGCTCGACAGGGATAGGGCTCACACGCCATGGCGTAGATGTGCCCTCCCTCCGCCGCCAACAGCTTCTCCAGCTTTCGCCGGATCCGATCCGGGTCGTAGGAATCAGGTGGCGTCGGCGGCCGTCCCCAGCTCGTGAGAAACGCCGCCCTAGCGCTGCGAAGCTCGAGCTCCAGCTCGTCGACAGCGCCGTAGTCCATGGGCGCAGAGACAGTAGGCTCGACCGGCACTTCCGGACCGGCGGCGGTCGCAGTGGTCCACCCCCACCTCAGGAGGACGCCGACCAGAAGCCCGCCCACCACGCCAGCGATCGGCCAGGACCGGCTCACGGTGGCATCGTCAGTGGAATGAGGGCCGCGGGGTCCGAGGGCGCAATGGGCTCGGGCAGGGGCTCCGGCGCGACGCCCAGGGACGCGTCGAGCGCCTCGATCAACTCCAGCTCGGCGCGCAGGGCGATGAGGCGCTCCTCGGCGGGGGCCTCCAAGGCGACATCCACCGCGTCGAAGTCGTGGCGGGCCGCACCCTCTGGCTCGGGATCAGCGGCCGTACCCCGCGAAGGTGGCGCCGGCCCCATCGCCCAGCCGGCGACGAGCCCCATGCAGAAGGCGGCGGCGGTGGGTTTCATCGCTAGAAGGCGGAGATCAGCTCAGGGAGCGATGTGGCGCTCTTCAGCGCCTCGACGACCCTGTCCGGAAGGTCGACGCGGGGGCCCTCTCCCATGAAAGGAGGCCATGAGAGCACCTTTTTGCACCAGGCGACGGCAACCGAGATCTCGGTCTGGCCCTCGGTCGCACCTGACAGATCGCCGAGGATGAGCTGTGGACGCACGCCGCCGATGTCCAGCTGCAGGCGCTCCGGCTCCAGATCCGGCAGACGCACGCCAGCAAGGGCGAGGGCCTGGAGGATGCGCACCCCGTCGGCAGCCATGATGGACGACTGGTACAGGTTCAGCTCCAGTCCACCGTCGAGCAGGGTGGCCAGCCGCGACGGACTCGGGGGCACGACCACCCAGGCCAGATCTCCATCCACACCGTGGTCGAGGACGGGAGCGATGCCGGGCAGACACGCCCGAAGGTGCAGCTGCGCGGCGGACTCCAGGGTAGAGCACGGGGCGATCCTCACGAACACGGTCGACAGCGTTCGCAGGTCGAAAGCCGAGCAGAGCGGGCCGGCCTCCCGCTTCTGGACCGCCAGCCGCCCCAGCCGGGGAAGCAGGGTGAGCCGGTCTCGCAGGGCAGCCGCTTCGAGGGCAGCCGGCTGCGCGGAGAGGATGCCGTCGAGCTGCTCGATGGCGTCCTCGTCCCGACCCAGGCGAATCAGGCGCGTCGCCCTGAGATATCCGAGCTTGCGGTAGGACTTGCTCTTCGCTGGACGGCCGATGACGCCGAACACGCCCGAGCAGTCTACGGCCCAGGTCACGTCGCGCTCCAGGGCCTCGGTGACGAGCTTCTCGCGGGTCGCCAGCGAGTGGGTCTGGAACGCGGCGGCCGTACCGGCGAGCAGCCTCTGAAGCCCTCTTTCGAAGGCGGCCTTCTCGGAGCGAAGCGGGCGATCTCCCTGGAGAACGCGATGGGTGGCCCGCAGGGGAAGCAGCTCGGCCACGATCTCGGCATCCAGCGTGCCCCGGTGCTTGTCGAAGGCTGTACAGAAGCTCTCGCTGGAGAGCAGCCCAAACAGCACGTGCACCAGATCCTCGGGCTCGTGCACCTCCCGCATGATCTGGAGGAGCCGCCCCAGCCGCGCCGCAGAGATGCCGGCGAAGTCGATGCGATCCACTGCAAAACCGAAGGCTCGGGCGGTCTGCTCGTGGGTGCGGACGCTTCCCAGGGTCTCGAGGTAGTCCAGCAGCACGCCCACATCGCTGGAGATCGAGACCGCCCCGGCGAGGAACTCCGCCCGCAGCACTGCGCTCTCCGAGAGTGGCTTTCGCAGGAGCGCGGCCTGGATCGCGGACCGATCGAGCTTGGAGAGCAGGTGCTTGCAGACGCCGCGAACCGTCGGTGCCACGGTGCCCTCGACCATCTCCGCCTCTTTGGCGTTCAGCTTCATTCGCAGGACACGCCGATAGCGCCGCATGAAGCTCAAGTGCTTGCGCATCCTCGCCACTTCGTCGTCGCTCATCGGCATCGCGGCCGGTCGATCGGCGATGACGGGTTTCTGCGGGACCTCGGCTCGCGGTGCCCGCGCCCCCGGCTTGTCCCGCCTGTCGCGCCTGTCGCGCCCCCGTCGACGTCGCGAGTCCATCCTCCCTCCTCCGCGGCAGCATACACTTTTTCGGACGTGCTGGACCGACCTCCTACGGACCGCTCCAGACATGCACGTCGCTGGAGAGCACACCAGTGAGAGTCCAGGTATACGGCCACTTCTTTCCAGCAGTCGCGATCTGGGTCTGGTGGGCAACCGAGTGTTCGTGGTGGTCGGCCCCATCGGGACGCTTCTCGAATCCCCGACCCCAGGTGATCGGAATGCTCTCGAGTAGGTGTTTGCCGCTCGACAGCTCCAAGACACCCTCGAAGCCCATGGTGCCGTTGGCTCCTACGATCTCGTAGTTCAGGTCCGGACGCAGCCAGGCCTGTACCGTGAATCCCACCCCCACCGAAGCGTTCAGCATTCGCAGGAAGGGACGCTTGAACTTCAGCTCCGACCAGGTGCGGAAAGGGATGCCCTCGGTATCGGAGAAGGGCCCGATAGCGACGTATCCAGCTGGTGTTTCGTGAGCAGCGACCGGCTGGCGAGGACCGTCCTCGAGCTGCCAGAGCCCGATGTGCCCCAGCTCTTCCCCGCCGGTCTCCAGCGTGACCGCCACGCACAGCGGCGGATCGGAGGCGAGAGCGAGCGATGCGAGGAGGACCAGCATGTGTGCTGTGTACCCCGGAGGCGCCCTGGCGTTTCATTCTGTGCTGGGATGCTGGGAGAAACGCCTACAGAGAGACCTAGCGGGACCGATTGGCTAACCATCGTCCTCCGAGACAAAGGGTGTAGGATGGAGGAGATGGTCGGTACAGTCGACACTTCCCTGCGGGCCTTCCGCGTTCGGATCTTGCGCACCATGTCCCTGGGCGCGATGCTGATCGGCGCTCTGGTGGCCATCACGGACGTGATCACGGTGCTGACCAGCGACGTGTCCCCGATCATCCTCCTGGCTGGTCTGATCTGGGGAGCGTGCGCCGTGGGCTTTGTGCACACCCTACGCCTGCTCCGGGCAGATCGGGTCGACGACGCCGCGACCTCGTTCCTCTTCAACAGCACCGTCGTCGTCCTGCTGGCGCCCCTCACCGAGACCTCCGCGGGGACCTTCCTGATCCTGTCCCTGGGCTGCCCCTACGTGATCTTCACCGCTCTGGCGGTTCAGCCGCCCCGCCTGCACAATCGGTGGAAGCTCGGGATGAGCGCGGCCTTCGCAATCGTGCTCATGCTGCGCCACGCCCTGCGCCCCATGCCGGAGTTCGTCGGTGTCTTGGAGCTCATCGGGAGCTCGGTGGCTGGCGCCATCGCGGTGTTCGCACTGTCCACCATCGGTCAAGCTCTCGTGCAAGCCCTCCGAGATGCACTCGATGTGACGGTCCGAAACCAGCAGCAGCTCGAGCAGATGAACGCCGACCTCGAACTGGCGAGGGACGAAGCGCTCGCAGCCAGCAAGGCCAAGGCCGACTTCCTCGCCAACATGAGCCACGAGCTGCGCACACCCCTGAACGCCATCGTGGGCTACAGCGAGATGCTCATCGAGGAGGCCGAGGACCAGCCCGAGGCCGACCCACAGTCCCTCGAGGATCTGCAGTCCATCCACACCGCAGGCGGTCACCTGCTCGCCGTGATCAGCGACATCCTCGACCTCACCAAGATCGAGTCGGGCCATCTGGATCTGCATCTGTCCCAGGTGAACATCCGCCAGCTGGCCGCCGATCTGCAGTCCACGGTCCGGCCCCTCGTCGCGCGACGCGGCAACCGGCTGTCGATCGAGCTCTCCGACGATCTTTCGACTCTCGGCACCGACAAGGCCAAGCTGCAGACCGTGCTGCTCAACCTGCTCGGAAACGCCGTCAAGTTCACCGAGAATGGTGAAATCAAGCTCTCTATGGCCACTGAGGCCCACGAGGACGGCCGGCAGGGTCTCGTGGCCGAGGTCACCGATACCGGGGTCGGAGTAGCGCCCGATCACATGGACCAGCTCTTCGACCCCTTCACCCAGGCCGACACCTCCTCGACAAGACAGTTCGGTGGCGCCGGACTGGGGCTGGCCATCTGCCAACACCTCTGCACCGCCCTTGGAGGAGAAGTCACCGCACACAGCGACGGAGTGGGACAGGGATCCACGTTCCGAGTGTGGCTGCCCTCGCTCCCAGTCCCCAGGCCGGCGCTGGATCCTCCGACGAGCCGCCCCACGCCCCATTAGACTGCACCTTCACTCGAGGTGACGATGAGCAGCCTACTGGAACGTTTCTGTCGGTATGTGCGCGTGGACACAACCGCCGTAGAAGAGACGGAGCAGGCACCCAGCTCCCCCGGGCAACTAGAACTCGGGCGAATGTTGGCAGAGGAACTCACTAACCTCGGTCTCAGCGAGGTGTCCGTAGACGAGTTCGGGATCGTCATGGGCACCGTGCCCGGCAACGAGCCCGGGGCGCCGACCATCGCTTGGCTGGCCCACCTCGACACCTCTCCCGAGGCCAGCGGCAGCGGAGTCCAGCCGACCGTTCACCACGACTACGACGGCACCGACATCGTCCTGAAGGGCTCGGTCATCCGGGTCGATGAGGTCGAAGAGCTGGCGTCTCTGGCTGGCAAGACGCTCATCACCTCCGACGGCACCACGCTGCTCGGCGCCGACGACAAGGCCGGTGTCGCCGCGATCGTCACAGCCGCAGAGCTCCTGATCGGCGACCCGAGCCTGAAGCACGGCCCGATCCGGGTGGTCTTCACGGTCGACGAGGAGATCGCACGGGGAACCGACCATGTCGACGTGAGCCGGATCGACGCCACCTGCGCGTACACCGTCGACGCAGCCGGCCAAGGGGAGATTGAGGACGAGACGTTCTCGGCGGATCTGTGCACGGTGGTGGTGCGCGGCAGGAACGTGCACCCTGGCCTCGCCAAAGACAAGATGGTGAACGCGGTCCGGGCCGCAGCCGACTTTGTAGCGAAGCTCCCGCGCGACATGGCCCCAGAGACGACCTCCGGCAAGGAAGCTTTTCTGCACGTCTGCTCGATTGTCGGCGATGTCTCCGAGGTCAAGATGCGGATCCTGCTGCGGAGCTTCGTGACCTCCGACCTGAAGATACAGGCACGCCTCCTCCGTGGTGCCGCCGAGGCCGTCATGGCAGATCACACTGGAGCGCGGATCGAGATCGAGATCAGCGAGCAGTACCGCAACATGGCGGACGGGCTGAGGCGGGAGCCGCGCGCGACCGAACTAGCAGCACAGGCGTTTCGAAACATCGGGATCGAGCCCACCTTTTCGGCACTGCGCGGTGGAACCGACGGGGCCAGGCTGACCGAGATGGGGCTCCCGACGCCGAATTTGTCCGCAGGTATGCACAACTACCACAGTCCTCGTGAGTTCGCCTGTCTCGAGGAGATGCAGACCACCGTGCGCATGCTGGTGGAGCTGGCAACGCTGTGGGGAGCAGAGCGCCAGTAGCCTCACGCGGACGCGGATCGGGAATGACCCAGATGGTTTGACAACGACGCGCTAAGCTTGGTGACCTCCCGAATCCAGGCCGCCACATGCTGAATACGACCTCGAACGCGTGCATTCTCCTCCTTCTCACGGCATTGATCGGATGCCAGGAGCCGGAGAAGACCCCCATCGATACCGGAGTCAGCGCCGACACCGACACCGACACTGATGCCGATGCCGATACGGACACAGATACCGTGGTCGAGGGCGCCCCGACGGCGGTGGACGACGCCGAGCAGGTCCGGGAAGGCGATGCGGTCCGAGTGAAGGCCGCCCTCAACGACCTCCCCGGCGACAATGACCTTGATATGGGCACAGTCACCATCACCGTCGAGCCCCTCAACGGCACGGCGACGCCATCGGGCAACGGCGGAATCGACTACCAGCACGACGGATCCGAGACCCTGGACGACACGTTCAGCTACACAATCGACGATGTCGCCGGCCTGACCTCCAACGAGGCAGTGGTGACGCTGGAGGTTGGCCCGGTCAACGATCCACCCGTAGCGGTGGACGACGTGGGCGCGGTCGTGGACGAGGGGCAGGCGGTGGACATCGACCTGGCCGTCAATGACAGCGACGCGGATGACGGGCTGGATCTCGCCGGGATCCGCGTACAAAGCGGGCCTACGTACGGCTCCGTGGCAGTCAACAACGACGGAACGGTCACCTACACCCACGACGGGTCCGAGCTGGCGAGCGACAGCTTCACGTACACCATCGACGACCTGGCCGGGGCATCGTCGAACGCCGCGGTGGTGGACATCTCCGTGAACCTCACCAATGATATCCCAACTGCCAACGATGATATCGGCGTGATCGAGCCAGGACTCCTAGCGAACGTGGACGTCGCCGCCAACGACATCGATGACGACGACGGGCTCGACCTCACCACCGTGGTCATCGTCACCGCGCCCGCCAATGGAACCGCCACGCCGGTGGCCGATGGCACAGTGGACTACGTGCACGATGGTCTGGGCATCCTGAACGACAGCTTCACCTATACGATCGACGATAACTCGGGCATCACCTCGAACATCGCGACCGTGACGATGTCGAATTCCGCCGCTGTCGCAGTGGATGATGGCGGGACCGCCGTCGACGGCGCGCTCACCAACGTGGACGTGGCGGGCAACGACTTCGATCCGGACGGAGTGGGCCTGGATCTGGCATCCGTCGTCATCGTCGGTCCCCCAGTGAACGGAACCGCCACGCCCGCGGGCGACGGTACAGTCGACTATCAGCACGATGGACTGGGCATCCTGAACGACAGCTTCACCTACACGATCGACGATCTCTCCGGTTTGACCTCGAATGTAGCGACCGTCACTATGGTGGATGGTCCCCTTCCCTGCGACCAACATCCCCAGTGGATGCCGGTGAGCTGCACGACCCCGGACTGGGTCTGGTCGAGCAATCGCGCCATTGCCCTGAACGTGGTCGACGCAGAGGCCAACCAGGTCCTCGAGACCGGCTGCGCCCACGCCGGCGGCATGCAGCCGGAGATGAGCGACGGCCTGTGCAGCCTGACGGGCACCGGCTGGGTGACCACCACAACGTTCGTGATGGCCGGCTGCAACAACGATTGGTACCACATCGGCGGCGCTTTCACGGGCAATTGCGGTGGTCACGACGGGGATACCACGCGGCATCTGGTGATGGATATCAACGGCTGCTACGACTACTGACGACGCCATCCCGCCACCGATCAGTTTCCGATCAGTTCTGGGACCCGGCCCCCCGCTATCCATAGGCACCCATCATCCCCGCAAATGATGGAGCCGCTATGCGCAACGCTTCGACAGTCAGCTCGATCCTCTTCCTCGGTCTCTTCTCCGGCTGCAACGGGATGAACGGCTACGACGACAAGAGTCCGACCGGTGACACGGACTCCTATGCGGAGGGGGACAGCGACACTGACGCCGACGCCGACGCAGATACGGATGCCGACACAGACGCCGATACGGACTCCGATACGGACACAGACACCGACACCGAGTCAGCTCCGATGGCCGTCGACGACAACTTCAACGCCAACGAAGGAGAGCTGCGAGCGCTCGACGTCCTCGCCAACGACAGCGACGCCGACGGCGATCTGGATGTCGCAACGGTCCTCATCGTCGACAGCCCGCTGTACGGCACGCTGACCGTCAATGCCGATGGCTCGGTGGACTACACCCACGACGGCTCGGAGACCCTGTCGGACGAGTTCACCTACACGGTCGCAGACACCGCTGGAAATACCTCCAATATCGCCACAGCAGTGCTCACGATCATGCCGACCAACGACCCGCCCGTGGCCCTGGACGACGCGTATGGTCTCGACGAGGACGCGGCCCTGGTACTCGATCTGTCCACCAACGACAGCGATCCCGACGACGGACTCGACCTGACCAGCATCGTGTTGGTCGACGCCCCCGCATTTGGGGTGGTGACCGTCAACCTGAACGGGACCGTCGGCTACAACCACGACGGGAGCGAGAACTTCACGGACGACCTCACCTATGTGATCTCCGACCTGGCCGGCGCGTCCTCGAACCTGGCCACGGTGACCCTCACCATCACGCCGGTGAACGACGAGCCCCAGGCCCGCTTCGACTACGCCGCCGTAGACGAGGGCGCCTTGGGAGTCTTCGACCTGGTCGCCAACGACTCCGATCCCGACGGCTTCCTCGACCTGACCAGCATCACCATCACCAGCCCCCCGGCCTACGGCGCGCTCACCCTGAACGGCGACGGAACCGTCGACTACCAGCACGACGACTCCGACACCCTCACCGACGTCTTCTTCTACACCATCGACGATGACCTCGGAGAACCCTCGAATGTGGCGATGGTCGACATCACGATCAACCCCATCGACGACGCTCTCAACCAACCCCCGACCGCCAACGACGACCTGGCCATGGTCGACAAGGGCGACGTGGCGGTCATCGAGGTGATCCGAAACGATGTCGACCCCGACGACGGGATCGACCCCACCAGCGTCACCCTCCTGGACCTGCCCTTGCACGGAACGCTGACCAACAACGGCGACGGAACCGTCGACTATGAGCACGACGATGGCCCCGACACGTCGGATTCCTTCACCTATGAGATCACCGACTTCACAGGCGCGAGCTCCAACATTGCCATGGTGGCGGTAACGATTCAGGACCCGGGAAATCCCGGCGGCTACGATCCGGCGGACTACGACATCGTCATCACCTACGAGCACCAGGGCCTGGCCGCCGAGAACGACATCTCCGGCTACATCGGCAATGGCATCGGACTGCTCTACCTGTTCCAGGATCACGCGCCGGTACCGGACCCCGTGCTCCTCGATCCGGACACCCGGGTCTGGTTGATGTGGGACTACGAGGTGGGCTTGAACCTGGCCTTCGACGTGGCCTTCGACTTTGCCTACATGACGGTGAACGTCGACGACACCTGGCCGAGCTTCGGGGCACAACGCTGCAATCTGGACCTGGTGCAGGCCTACCAACAGGGCACCTTCGAGACCAGTACCGCCCTCGACATCTCAGATCCAGCGGACGTCTTCGAGCTGCCGGCCGCACCCCTGGACGGCTACGGCAACAGTCCGTTCAGCTTCATCCGCGAGGGCGTCAACCTCTTCGACGTGACCGACATCGACATCCAGGCCAACTCGCCCTGGTGCGAAGCCACCGTCAAGGAAGAGCTGATGCGGAGGCCCTACAACGGAGGTGACATCAGCTTTATGCACGGCGGTCTCGCCACCATCGTTCGCAACGTCCGCATCGTGGTCGGGTATCGCAACTAGCCGCTACTCGAGGACCCAGCCCCCCGAAGCCGTCTGCCTCAGGAACGCGTCCCCCTGCGGCACGGACCAGTCGATCTCGGACCTCGGCGGATCCGGCGGTAGCGATCTCCGGGCCAAGGCGTTGGCACGGGTCCGCACCCGCTTGGTGTCGACCTCCATGTCACTGGTCATCAGGGAGGCGGTGATGATGAGCTCCGGCGGAATCAGGGCAGCGCTCGCTCCGAAAGGGCTGTACCCCGCGTCCGCCAGCGCCTCGACGGCCCGGCAGGAAAGCTCGCCGGATCGCGGAGCTGCCCGATTCCGGTCCAGGCGGCGACGAACACGTCCTGAGCCACGTCTTCGCTGCTGGCGAGCTCTCCCGTGATGGCGATAGTGATGGCGCAGACGGTGGATTGGGTGGCCTGAACCAGCGAGGCAAAGGCTTCCCGATCACCGGCGGCGGCGGCGACCACCAGGGGCTGAAGGTCCTGGGAGGGAGCTGACATTTCTACTCCTCTGGCTACCCCGTCTCTGCGGAGCAATCACCCCTGAGTCGGGCTCCACGGGAAAAGGTGACCAGGTTCACAGAAATCCATCGCGAGGTGGTGTTGCAGCCCCTGTCGCCGTCATTCTCACAGCACCGGATACCAGTGGATCTGGAGGAAGCGGGTTCCGGGTAACAAAGCCGCCTATGCAATGACCGTCCAGGCCCGCCCCAGGACGTGCGCAAGAGGAAAAGAGAGACCACGGACGCGTGAGCCCCACCGAGCGGGTAGTACGAGCGACCGACGGAGGGCGGATTGGCCACTTCCCCGCATTGACGCGCGCCTTGCTCAACGACTACGCTCGGGGACCAGGCGGGTGGATCCCATACCTCGCAAGGGGCCCAGAACGTGAGTGCTGTTGAAAACCTGCTCATCCTCTACGCGGGGCTGATCCTTCTCAACACGATTCTCGCTGCCGCCCTCTGGAGGATCCATCGCACCGAGCTGAACGGCCGCCTGTTCTATGTCTGGGCGGCCAGCGTGCTCAGCATCGTTGCGCAGGCGGTGTCGGGTGCCAACGACCTCACCGTCGTCCTGGGTTTCTCGCTCGTCTGGTTGGTGAACCTGGCGTTGGCGCGCTTGATTGGCTCGATCGCAGACCTGAAGGTGAGCAGGACGCGCGCCGCTGCAGTGATGGGGCTCGGATACGCGATCTCGGTGGGGGCGTTCCTTGCGGACAGCGACTTCACCGTCGTGGCCCTGCCAGTGTGCCTGGCGGTCACCTACCCTCTGGTCGACATCTCAGTCCGAAGCGTGGCAAACCACTGGGCCACCCTCACCTTTTCTGCGCGAGCACTGATCGTCTGTTCCCTGATGTTCGCCGCCCACAACATCGACTTTGCCTTCCTCCGCGACCAGGAAGACTTTGCGGCCCTCGGGTTCACAGTAGCCATCGCCATCATCTTCGGATTGTCGATCTTCGCCCCGGCCGTCGTGCTCGAAGTCGTCACCGATCAGCAGTCCCGAGTCGCTGCCGAGATGGACGTCGCCCACCGAATCCAGATGATGATCTTGCCGAAAGATCCCGAGATTCCTGGTCTAGAGCTGGCCTGCTATATGAACCCCGCCGAGGATGTCGGAGGCGACTATTACGACATCTACTCTTTCGGCAACCACCACTGGATCCTGCTCGGCGACGTGACCGGCCACGGACTGCGCTCCGGGCTGGTGATGCTCATGGCCCAGAGCATCCTCTCCGCCATCCTCCACACCCGGACAGACGTCGCTCCGGGCGAGCTCGCGTTCCTGGCCAACACCATCCTCTACAAGAATCTGCAGCGCCTCAATGAGCTGCGAAGCATGACCATCGTGGCCATCTGCCGCGAAGGAGAGGGAGAACGCTTCGTCTATAGCGGGAGCCACGACAACATCTATGTGTACCGAAAGCAGACCGGAGAGGTGGAGGTCATCGAGGTGATCCAGCTGCCTCATGGACTGGGCTTCCTCGACGAGTTCGGACTCGACGAGTTCACGGAGAGCACGTTCGACCTCAACCCCGGCGACATGCTGTTCATAGCCAGCGATGGCATCGTCGAGGCCGCTCGGCATGGGGACTACGAGCGCGGATTGTTCGAGCAGGACCGCCTCGTGCAGCTCTTGACGGAGTTTGGAGAGGAGCCACTTCCCGCACTCAAGGGGCGCATCCTAGGTGCCCTCGAAGATTTCACCGGGGGCGTGTTCCACGACGATGTGACCTTCGTGATAGCGAGGGTACAGGCGTGAAAGTCAGCCTGGACACCGCGATTGAATCCTTTCGTAGTGACGACGACGCCCACCTTCCAGTCTGCTTCTCGGTTCGCTCCGAAGAGGCCGAGCAGCTCCGCCAGGCCCTGGGGCAGAACGAGGTCAAGGTGGTAGACACCATCGAGGTCCAGATCGCGGAGTGGGTTCGCACCCAGACGAGCGCCGCTGCATCGAGCCCCCAGGAACAAGCGGCGCGGGTCGCGAAGATCCTCTGGAGCGCCGGTGCAAAGGAGGCCCTCGGCGTGTGGGTCTTCTTCGGATGGCGACGGACCGCGGTGCACCTCCTGGAGCCCACCGCCTTCCACGCCGTGCGCACCAACCGCAATCAGCTGAAGATCACGAGGACTGAGCAAGCGGCGCTGCGAGGCAAGCGGATCGGTGTGGTCGGGCTCTCCGTGGGCCATGCAGCGGCGCTGGCGCTGGCGCAGGAAGGGATCTGCGGAGAACTCCGCCTCGCCGATCACGACCGCCTCGAGCTGTCCAACCTGAACCGCCTGCGGACATCGCTGTGCAACCTCGGCGAGCTCAAGTGGAGTGTCGCCGCCCGCGAGGTCGCCGAGATCGACCCCTTCCTCGCGGTCCGGGCCTTCCCAGAGGGGCTCCATGAAGGCAACATCGACGCCTTCTTCGAGGACGGCGGACCGCTGGATCTGGTGGTGGAGGAGTGCGACTCGCTCGACATCAAGATCCGCGTTCGGGAGAAGGCGAAGGCACTGGGGATTCCGGTCGTGATGGACACCAACGACCGCGGCATGCTCGACATCGAGCGCTTTGACCTCGAGCCAGACCGCCCCCTCCTGCATGGCATGCTCGGAGACATGAACGCCGCTACCGCGGCCTCCCTAAACAGCCAAGGCCGAGCCGCGCTGTTCGCGGACTTCATCGGCGGGATCGACAACCTATCGCCGCGGATGCAAGCTTCATTGCCCAGGATCGGCCTCGACCTCGTCAGCTATCCACAGCTCGCCAGCGGCGTGAGTCTCGGGGCGGCTCTCGTCGCTCACGCAGCGCGGGAGGTGCTGCTGGGCCGGGATGCGCCATCCGGGCGGTATCACGTGGACCTCGGGAGTCTGTTTTGCGCGTGAAGGTCCGCCTGGCCAGCAGTCACGCCGACCTGGTGCGCTGCCGCTACTTGATCGCCGAGACCTACAACACCCACTACAACATCGTCTTCTCCAACGAGGTCATCGACCTGCAGGCCAAGATCGAGCCCTATCCGCATCGATTCCTGATGGGCTGGGTCGGCGAAGAGCTGGTTGGAGCTGTGGGTTTGTACGTGCGAAACACCTATGTCGAGCGCTTTGGAGGGGTCACTCCGGAAGACATCCGGGCAGAACTCGAGCGGGCCGGCATCTCCGAACAATACCCGGAGCTGTTGATCCGAGAGCCCAGCAAGCTGGTGGTCCGTCCCGGCTGGGAGAGGCGTGGCCTGGGTCAGTTCATGTTCGAGCTCAGCCACTCCCGGGAATTCCTTCGGGTGGAGACCGACATCCCAGCGCTCGTCGTCACCTGCGCGACGCGCCGGGTCTTCGCCAGCCTGCACGATCGCGGCGGCGTCCGGACCCGCCTGTTGAAGCGCTTCCCCAGCTACCGCGTCCACGAGCTATACCGGTCGACGGATAATCCCATGGAGAGTCGCTTGATCATTCCGGAGCTGGACATTCCCAAGGCGACCTGGGAACGTGGCGTGCCCGGAGAGTACGAGGTGGGGGCGTTGCGTGAGCAGAGCGGTGTATGAGGCGAAGATGTTCGGGAGCTACGTCGACCTCGAACAGAGGGCTGGCGCCCTGGCGAGGGTCGAGGTGGAGTTCGCGCCGCTAGACATGGTCGCGGACTGGCGCCGATGCGGCGAGATGGCGGACTTCTTCGGGGCCTACTTCTCCCACGACTTCGCCGACCGACGCACGGCGGAGAACACACTATCGCCGGTCATCAACGAGCTCCTCGAGAACCTCGTGAAGTTCGCCACCGACAAGAAGCGTCCGGTGCGGGTCGTCATGTACAACCTTGGCGAAGTGCTCGCTTTCGAGACCCACAATGAATGCAACCCGAGCCAGGCTGAGCGCCTCGGAACGCAGGTCCAGATGCTGGCGGATCGGGACGCCGAAGACCTGTTCGTGGAGCAGGTGGAGTACGCTGCCGCCGAGGACCCTTCCGCCTCAGGACTGGGCTTCATCACGCTGAAGAAGGACTATCAAGCCATCGTTGGAGCGAGGTTGATCCAATCGGAGTTGGAGGGCCAGTACAATGCCCGCGTGCAAGTGAGACTGGGCACTCAGGAGATCGGATAATGGGAGCGGTCAGCAACGAAGACTATTCCCTGCAGTGGGATGCTGGGCGAGCCACCGTCATTGGCATCATGCGCTTGGCCTCACCAGATTCTTATGAGCAGGTCTTTGCGGGCATTCGATCCAGCATCAGCGCGGCCGAGGCCGGGTTCGTGGTCGACATCTCCGAAGTTCGATTCATGAACAGCTCCGGCATCACCGCCCTGTCGCGCCTGGTGCTGTTGGCCCGGAAACATGGGCATCCCCTGCTGATCATCGGCTCGAAGTCCATCTCCTGGCAGACCAAGACGCTGTCCTCGCTGCAGAGGCTCTATGGCAAGCTCAACGTCGATCTCTGCTGAGGATAGGAGCGTGGCCTTGGACACCTTCTACGAAAGCAGCATCGACGACGACGACCTTGCCCGATTGCAGATTCTCAGAGACAAGGTCGCCGCGGTAAACGCCTCTGGGGCCACGCAGGCGGCCCTGGCTGTAGATCCGGCAGCGATGGCGACCTTTGCCGGCGAGTGCGCGGAGTTGTCCGAGTTGACCGGGCTTCTGCTGCAGCAGGCCAATGACCTCGACGTTCTCTACACGATGACTGTGCAGCATGCATCGACCGTCGAGGAAGAGCTGGTCCTGCAAAACAAGACAATCGCCAACTTCCTGGCCAACATGAGCCACGAGCTGCGGACACCACTCACTGCCATCATCGGCCTCTCAGAGCTCCTCGACGAAGAGCTGCACGTTCTCGACGATGGCGCAGACCTCGCCACCGACGCCGAGCGCATCACCAAGTCAGGACGGTATCTGCTCTCCCTCATCAACGACGTGCTCGACCTGTCGAAGGTCGAGGCCGGCCGCATGCAGTTCCTCTTCGAGGACGTGGACATGCGGGCGTTCGCCGCCGAGATGGAGATGACGGTGGAGCCCCTGGCCCGGCGCTACGACAACACCTTCGTCGTGCAGCTGTCTCCCGAAGTCGGAGGATGGGGGGTCGACGAGACCCGGGTTCGCCAGTGCGTGCTCAACCTGCTCTCCAACGCCTTCAAGTTCACCCACAAAGGCCAGGTTCGCCTGCAGATGGGCGTGGAGCAGGGCCACCTGGTCATCCGGGTGTCGGACACCGGGGTGGGCATGTCCGCGGAGCAGGTCGCCAAGGTCTTCGAACCCTATGTGCAGGCGCGCACCTCCACCTACAAGGAGTATGGTGGCACCGGCCTCGGGCTCAGCCTGACGCGCAAACTGTGCATAGCAATGGGTGGAAGCATCGAACTGCGGAGCGAGCCCGGCGAGGGCGCCACCGTGGAAATCCATCTGCCAAGCCGCTCCCCGCAGTCTCACAGTCAGTTCTGAGTCAGCTCGGTGTAGTCCTCCCACGGCAGCCGAAACGACCGCGTGCTGGGTGGGGCGGCTCTCGACAGCCGGAACACAAACGCCGGATCCGCGCTCTCGGGAACATCCAGCAGCTCTCGAAGCCCACCGTCGACACCACGCATGGTCGCATTCTCCTCTTCCGAGAAGCCCTCGCCGTCAAAGTAGAGGGCTCGGAAGGCGAAGAACGGCGCCACCGCCCATGGCGACAACGCCAGCCCCAAACGAGTCGCCTCGAGCCAAACGCGCTCCAGTGCCTGGCCGGTAGCCACCATTGTCGTCGCGGTGGGGCGACTCGGCATCGACAGGCAGCAAACGTGGGAACAGCTAGTGATGGGATCCCGCGTCATGGCCATCAGGGCTGCGGTCGGCACAAGACCGGCGATGGTGCGCGACGACAGCATCTTCATCACCCACACCGCGGGCGTCGGCACCTCCAGGGTGCGCACGTCGACGCCATCGCCAGTGGCGCGCGCTTCGGCTTCGCTCCACCGCACTTCGGAGAACATCTGCTCGTGCAGCACCGGGTGGCGCATCCGCACGACATCGGCACGGCCAAGTATCTCCGCAGCCCGCGCTTTCGGTTCCGCGCCCGAGCAAACATGCAGGTCATACCCGGGTAAGTCGGCGATCACGTCGGACAGGGCACCGATCTCCCCCTCGCCCAGTTCCGCACCGTCCCACGGCTGCCGATTCGTGCAGCGCTGCTCCAGGGCTGCGGCGTGGGGATGTGTCTGCCGATCCGTTCGCCCCGTGAAGTGGACCGACACCACGGGTTCGTCGAGGGAGGTGAAGCCGTGCACCTCGACGCGATGCTGCAGACCGAGGGCGGGCGCAGCGACGCACACGTTCTCCGCAAAGGAGCCCAGGGCCATCAGGGAAGCCAATCGGCCCACATCGATGAAGCTGTCCGAACGCTGCGGATGGAGCCGAAGCTCCAGGCGATCCGGGAGCGACCGTACCCGCCACGGCTGGATGTTGCCTCCGGAGGGCGCCATCCCGCCGGCCTCCACGAGCGTCTGGATCTCCTCGACCGTGAGAGAAATCTCCTGTGCGGTCATCGGGCTCGCCTCCATGGGCGCCACGATACGCCAAAGACGTGACCGCTGAACAGACCGACGACCAGCCCTCCGGACATCCGGGCCGAGGTCAGCTCATCAGGCTGGGGACAGCAGGGTTTGGCCCAGGCCGCTAGGTGAGGCAATCCCCGCTGTCCTCAACCTGATGAGACGATCTTCTGTTCGGCCGTCTGGCCAGGTTGTTGAGGAAAAACATCAGCAGCGATCGTGCCAACAGCTAAACCCAGGTTCCACCGTTGGGCGGGCAAGGGGGCGTCACAGATATTTACGCGGCAGGCACGGCGTACCGATACGCGTCACCAAATGTGACATGGCATCGTCAAAGAACGCTATTCGGGCGTTGCAACGTGCAGATTCCAGCCCCGGATGACTCCTGAGGTGCCGGGAGTGAGATCCCGGACGAGCAGCGTCCAGGTCCCGTTGGCGTTGGTTCCATAGTCCCAGTCGCCGTCGAGCTTGTGCCAGACCTCGGGGTGGGGTTCGAAGTCCCACAGCAGGTAGCGAGCCCCGTTCGGCGCCCGGAGCTCGACTTCGATCTGGGTGGTTTCATCGTGAATGATGTCCGCCGAGAACGTGATGACGGTGGCCTCGTCGGGCGCCTGCATCACGTGGACCTCACTCACGATGCCGTCGAAGTCGCCATCGGGAATGTCGAGCTCTTCGTCGTGGGTGAAGTCGTCGGACCAGCCGTTCGCCTCGACGGGTGGCTCCTCGACGAGGGTGAAGTCCCGGAGGCGGGTCAGTGCGGTGCCGCCTACGAAGTAGAGACCCGCCAGATCGTCCACGCTGACAATCGGGCGGGCCTCGACGATGGAGTCCACGGCCCGCGCGTCGAGGGGTATCTCGTCGTCCAAGACCTGGACCTCGGCGGTGTTCGCGAGCTCGAGCGTCGCGGCGGCCTCTCCAAAGGTGAAGGTGACGCCGTCGTAGACCCCCATCACGTCTTCGTTCGCGGGCACCCAGCCGTTCGCCTCGACATAGAGCTCGAGGGAGTGCAGGGCGGCGGGGCCCACATAGGCCACCGCGTCGACTTCATCGATGTCGTCGAAGAGGTCCGCGTCGCGGTGGGCGATGAGGTTGGAAGCGGCGCGGGCGTCGAGCGGGACGTCGAAGTCCAGCACATCGACCGTGGTCCCCGCGTCGTTGAGGAAGGCGACGACGCCGTACTCGAGGAGCGTCGCCGGACCGCGCTCGGCAGCCTCGTGGGCGGCGTACTGCGTGTCGACATCGGAACAGGCGACGAGGGCGGGAAGGACGAGGGCGTAGCGAATCATCAGAACCTCCGCGAGAGGAACGTGATTCGGGCACCCGGCGGGTCGTGGGGGAGGGACTGGAGTGCCGCACGGACCTCCCACCTACGCGCGTCAATTAGTGCGTCGGAACCCCGCCGGCAACCCCGTGAAATGCCGCGAAATCGAGGCGCCCAACCGTCGCAGGCCTGCCTCGGAACCAAATGTCTGCAGCCCTAGCCGATCGACCCGCAGGAGATCCAGGGCGGGTCTCGACCACTGGCAGTACACGCGGGCAACCCCGCCGTAGGGCAGGTCAATCGTCCGCGGCAACCACCCGAGCCGTGACCTGAAGCATATGGCCCATGCGATGGTGCTCGGTAAACTCCAGCTTGGTCCTGCCAAGCAGGCCATCGAACAGACGAATGCCCCCACCGCCCAGCAGCGTAGGAACCAGGGTGATGCACAGCTCGTGTACCAGTCCCGCGTCCAGGCCTTGGCGGATGAGGTCGCCGCCATCGAGGTAGACGTCTCCCTCGCCAGCGGCTTCCTTGGCCTGCGCCACTAGAGAACCGATGTCTCCGCTCACCGCCCGGACGGTGTCGGCAGCGGGCTGCAGAGCCCGGTGCGTCGCGACGAGAACCGGCGTATCTCCGTAGATCCAGCCCCCCATTCCGGCGACAACGTCGTGGGTTCGCCGCCCCATCAACATCGCCCCTACTTCAGACATGAAGGCGTCGAAGCCAAGGGCGTCAGACGTCTCCGATGGATCCGCCGCCGCACCGGGTTCGTGAAGAAACGAAAGATCGTCATCGGGACCAGCGATGAAGCCGTCGAGTGAGCAGGCAATATAGACACGAACGCGCGAGCATGCGGACATCGGCATTCTCCGTTGTTCATCGATGCACGTCTCTCATAATGAGGTGGCGGTCCTCAGTAAGGAGCCCGATCGTTCAGCACTCGTCGTCGCGGCTGGAGTCCCGGTCGCACGAGACAAAGCCTTCCATGCAGTCCAGCATCTCGTCCTGATCCGGACATTCGTAGAAGGCCCCGTTGTAGCAGCAGGAATAGGCCGAGGTCTCGACGGTCTCATTGCTGCTGCTAATGCTGCTGCTCGACGAATCGTCGTCCCCTTCGCAGGCCACCAACATCATCGCGATCACAGCTAGCGTCTTCAAGCGCACCATAGGTCCTCCACATCGGTGCATCAGCGCACCTACGCCAGACTCCTACCGTGCGGCCCCGCTCACGCACGCTCACAGAACCTCTCAGTTTCCGTCGGCTCGTGTGACTCGGAGAGGCCCCACCAGACGATAGCGAATACTACTGCGACTGATGAGACGCCGGTATCTGGTCATTCCGGGGTCGCGCTGGGAGACGAAGCGCCGTGCTGCACCCGGTAGAAGAGGGTGTACAGCACCGGCACCAGCACCAGGGTCAGCAGCGTCGCGAACGCCAGCCCGCCCATGATCACGCGGCCCATCGGCTCGAACAACGGCCCACCGGACAACGCTAGCGGAATCAGTCCGGCGATGGTGGTCAGCGTCGTGAGCAGGATCGGCCGCATTCGGCGTTGCGACGCCATCACGATTGCCTCGGCTGCGGCGAGACCGCCGGCGATCTCGATCTCGATCCGATCGAGCAACACCACCGCGTTGTTGATGATGATGCCGAACAGTGCCACAACCCCCAGCGTGGGCATGAAACCGAACGCGTCCCCGGTCAGGAGCAGTGCGAACACCACCCCGATCATGCCCAACGGAAGTGTCATCAGGACGATGGTCGGCCGTCGGATCGAGTTGAACTGGGCGACCAGCAACACCACGACCAACAGGATCGCGATGGGGAACTTCGCGCTCAGGGCGGCGTTCGCTTCGTCGGAAGCCTCGGCCTCGCCGCCGAGCTCCCAGCTGTACTCGAGCCCCCAAGTCTGGTCATCTTCCTCGAGCCAACGCACGAGGGTCTTGTTCACGTCGGTGTAGGAGACGTCGGGTTCGAGGTCGGCGGCCACGGTGACAGTTCGGGAGCGCTGCCGACGCAGGATCTTGCCGGCCTCCCAGCTCAGCGAGACGTCAGCCACCTGCTTGAGCGGCACCGAGCGGCCGGTGGAGGCGGCGTGAATCTGCAGGGTCTCCAGCTTGCCGATGTCCTGGCGGTCCGCAGCCACCGACCGCAACACCACCGGGATCACGTCTTCGCCCTCTCGATACTGGGTGGTCTCGATCCCCGTGAGGTTGGCCCCCAGTGAGGTCGCGACATCGTAGCTGCTCACCCCGGCCAAGCGCGCCCGAGTCTGGTCGATATCGACGGTGAGCTTCTTGCTGCGAGTGCCCCAGTTGTCCGTGATCAGCCGCGTCCCGGCGATGCTGGCGAGCTCCGCTTTCACCTCGTCGACGATGGCGAACAGGCGCGCAGTGTCCGGTCCCGAGACCCGGACCGCCACCGGTTTGCCAACGGGAGGGCCGAGCTCGAGGGGGGCGATGTGGGCCTCTACTCCGGGCAAATTATCGGCAGCGAAGGCCCGAAGTTGCCCGGTGAGCGCGTTTGCGTTCTCGCGGTTGTCGAGCTCGATCACCGAGATCGCATAGCTGGACTTCTGCTGAGAGGGAGCGTAGGTCAGGGTGAACCGAGGTCCACCGTCTCCGATGAAGGTGGCCCAGTGGTCGAGGCCTTCGAACTCGGAGCTGGCCAGGAAAGCCTCGAGGGCCTCGGCGGCCTTGGTCGTCTCGTGAATCGCGGTCGCCGGCGGCAGATCCAGCTCGGCCAGGACCATCGGCCGGTCCGAGGACGGGAAGAACTTCTGCGGCACAAAACCCATGCCGTACATGGCGATCCCGAAGGTGCCGAATGCGATGCCAAGGGTGATCCAGGGCCGGGCCAGTGCCAACTTCAGGACGCTCCGGTAGCGGCGATACCATGGCGTGTCGAATGCAGCCTGGTTGTCGACCGCATCGACGCGAATGAACTGTGCGGCGATCATCGGGATGAAGGTGAGGCTGAGTATCCACGACACCAGCAGGGCAATGGTGACCACCACGAAGAGCGAACCGGCGTACTCCCCAGCAGCGCTCTCGGAGAGGTAGAACGGCAGGAACGCCGCCGAGGTGGTCAACGAGGAGGTAAGCAGTGGTCTGGCGAGCTCTGTCGCGCTCTGTACGGCCGCATCCACTGGGTCCTTGCCCTCACGGATCATCACCTGGATCGACTCCGACATCACGATCGCGTTGTCGACCAGCATTCCCAGCGAGATGATGAGTCCGGCCAGCGAGATGGTGTTGATCCCGATGCCCCCGATGGACATCACCAGAAACGTGATGGCGATGGTCGTCGGGATCAGGCTGGCGACCACGAGCCCGGTTCGCAGCCCGAGGAAGACCAGCATCACAATCATGACGAGCACGATCGCCTGGCCCAGGTTGCTCACGAACGCATCGACCTTCTTGGTCACCTCCAAGGGCTGGAAGGCGAAGCGGTGCAGGTCCAGCCCGATGGGGTTCGACAAATTCAGCTGGGCGACGAGGGCTTCGGTCGCCTCGCCCAGCCGCACAGTGTTGCCGCCTTCGCGCAGGGACACGCTCAGACCGAGGGCGGGTTGGCCGTTGAAGCGCATCAAACGCTCGGGCGGGTCGAGGTAGCCGCGTCTGACGTCGGCGATGTCGCCGAGGTACAGCACGTCGGCGCTGCCGGGCAGCGTGATCACCGACTCGGCCAGCTCCTCCACCGTCTGGAAGCTGCCGGAAGGCTCCAGTGCGATGCGCTCCGGTCCGACGGTCACTTCTCCGCCGGGAATCACGATATTCTGTGACTGCAAGAGCTGTCCGAGCTGCGCGGGCGACAGGTTCAGCTCCCCGAGGCGGGCGTTGCTGAACTCCACGAAGACCCGCTCCTCCTGGGCACCTGTGATCTCGACGCGGGCCACGTCGTCGACTCGCAGCATGGCGTCTCGGATCTGATCGGCGGCGTCTTTGAGCTCCCGGTAGGTGTACCCCTCGCCCGTCAGCGCGTAGGCGATGCCGAAGACCTCTCCAAAATCGTCGTTGACGATGGGCCCGATGATCTCGCGGGGCAGCTCGGGCCGGGTCGCGTCGATCTTGCGGCGCAGGTCGTCCCAGATGGGCCGCATGGCCGTCTCGGACTGGCGAATGTTGACGTAGACCTCGGACACCCCTGTCCGCGACGTGCTCTCTACGAAGTCGAGCTCCGGGATCTGCTGGACCTCGCGCTCGATCTTGTCGGTGACGAGCTGCTCGACGCGCTCGGGACTCGCACCCGGAAAGAAGGTGATGACGACTGCGGTACGGATCGTGAAGCCCGGGTCCTCGGCCTGAGGCATCGCAACATAGGCGTTCAGTCCGGAGAAGATCAGCACCGCGACCAGCACCCAAGTGACGCGGTTGTTGTTGATGAACCAGCGAGTCACGGTGAGACACCCGGCAGCAGTCGAACCTGTTTGCCATCGGAGAGCTGGCTGATGCCCGCGGTGACAACGAGCTCACCGGCGGCGATGCCCTCGAGCATCTCGAGCCCCTCGCTGGTGAGCTCGCCCGGTCTGACTTTGCGCCGCTCGACGGTGAACAACTCCGGGTTTTCGGTGGGTTTGACGACGTACGCAAAGCGACCGTCTCGATCCTCGCTGACCGAGACGGCTGGCACCAGAATGCGGTCCTCGTCCCCGGCCGATTCGAACACAAAGGACACCTCGGCGACCATCCCGGGACGCAGGGCCGCGAGGGAATCGGCGTCACCGCTGTCGATGCGCAACGTCACGGGGAAGGTGGTCAGCGCCCCGGTAGCAGACACGCCGACCTCGACCACCGTGGCTCCAAACGAGACGTTCGGCAGGGCGTCGACGTCGACCTTCGCTTTGGCGCCCTCACTGATGGCTCCGATCAGGCTCTCGGGAACCGCGACCTCGACCTCCGGCTCGTTGCCCGACGTGAGCACGACCACCGGCGAACCGGGACTCACGTTCTCTCCCTCGGTGATGCGCACGTCGGCGACGGCACACTCGACCGCCGCCACGAGCCGGGTGTAGTCGACCTGAGCCTTCGCGAGCTGGAGACGCTTGGAGGCCGAGGACTCGAGTGCGCGGGCGCTCTCGTCTTCGGCACGAGCGGCATCGAGCTGTGCTTTTGCCGCGTTGTTACTGGCATAGAGTTCGCGGGTGCGGTCGTAGTTCGAAGCGGTGCTGCGGGCGCGTGCCCTCGCCTGAAGCAGACCCGCCCGCGCGTCCTGAACACTGATTTCGTAGTCGGTGGCATCGAGGCGGGCGATCTCGGTCCCGGCCGAGACGCGATCGCCAACTTTGACCGAGACTTTCTCGACGGTCCCCGCCACTCTGAAGCTCAGGCGGGTCTCACTGCCGGCGCGCACGGTACCCGACAGGGCGCGGACCCGGTCAGTGCCGGACTCCGCCATCGCCGTTCGCACGGGTCGAATAGGGGCCTCGGCGGGTGGAGGCGCACCACCGCAGGCCAGGAGAAACAGAACCAGCGCTGTCGTCATGGAGTCACCCCGCGTTCGGCGAACCAGGCATCGAGCTCGGCGAACCACGCCGCCTCGACCTGTTGGGAGTTGAGGAAGGAGTAGTCGTTGGTCGCGCGCATGACCTCGACCAAGGCCAGCTGGAATGCGTACTGTGCGTCGATCAGACCCAGATCGACCTGCAGCGAGGACTGCTGCGCATCGAGGAGCTCGAGGATGGAGATCTCGCCGACCGTGTAGGCGTCGGTCGCTACCTCCAGCGTCGCCTCCGCTGCAACCGCCGCATCGCGGGCGTGGCGGGTTGCGTACAGGGCCGACAGCTCCGCGAAAACCCCCGAGCGGATGCGCTGCTCCAGGCGCTCGGCCAGGGCGTCCCGCTGCACCCGGGTCTTGCCCGCTTCTTCCGCGGTGCGGCTGACGGCGGCCCGGCGCGCTCCTCCCGAAAACACCGGCAGGCTGGCGGACAGCCCGAGCTGCCAGTCGGTGTCGTCTGCGACGGGAAGCGCCGGCACCCCGAGGGCCGAGAGATCGAGCCCGCCGTCGGAGCCAGCGCCCTCCTCGAGCAGGTTCTGGGTCAGCTTCGCCTCCGCCGCGACAATTGGCGCCCAATACGCGCGTCTCGCCGAGCGATGCAGGCGTTCCTGAGCCGAAATCACCTCGGCAAACGCCAATAACTCCGGCGCAGCCGCCAGACCTCGCTCGACCGCGAAGTCGCTGAATGTCTGGAAGCTGACGGGGTCGTCGATGTACTCCAGGATCTGGCGCTCGTTGGCGATCAGCCCCGCGTCGGTGATGCCCAGCTCCACCAGGTTGACCGACGTGCTGAGCGGTCGGTGCAGCACCCGATTGAGCGCCACTTCAGTCAGCTTTCGCGAATAGAAGGCCTGCAGGGAGCTCTTGCGGGCCAGGGCGATCTGCACTTCCCATCGATAGATCTCGGAGGGGCCTGCCACCCCGATCCGCTGACGGACGCGGGCCAGATCCAGGTTCCGGCGCGTGACCCTGAGGTTGTCCTGCTGAAGCTCCTCGAACGTGCGTGCCCGCAAGACATTGATGTAGCTGGTCACCGCCTCGAGGATGATGTCGGCGCGTCGACCGGCCTGGGTGTGCTCGCGACTGCGCTGTAGGTCGCGAATGGCGCCGAGGCCGGCGATGGCGGGCTCGACGATCAGGGGCTGGGTGGCGGTGACTGTGGTGGAACCAAAGTACTGGGTGGCGCTGCCCATGCTGGCCTCGGCGCGGTCCTTGTCGATCGTCGCCGCCAGTGCCGAGACGCTGAGCCCCGGAAGCAGCGACGCCAGCGCTTCCCGGGTCTCTTGCTCGCCGACCGCCACTTCGCGAGCGCCGGCCTCTAGATCGAGGTTGGCGTCCAGGGCGCCCGAGACCGCTGCATCCAGAGTCAGGAGCTCGGTCTGGGTAGGCGCCTTGTGGATCCGCTCGGCCTCGGCCAAGACCTCCCAGCGGACCGAGAGCCCGATGGCTCTGGCAGTGTCGAGGTTGATCGCCAGCTGCGCGCGACTGTTGAAGGTCACCGGCAGGTCCGACATCTCCTCGCCCAGCAGGTAGCGCTGCACGTTGAGCGCGAGCTTGCGGGTGATGTTGGGCAGCAGCGTGTCCTGGCCGGTTCCCGCGAGGAGCCCACGCTCGACATCGGCGCGACCGAACGACGAAAAACTGGGAAGTTTGTGCTCGATCAGCCCGGCAGCCAGCTTGTCGAACTCGTCGTTCGGCATGTGGATCAGGGGAAACGAGTACACCGCGTCGACGCCTGGTGGCAGAGCGTCGATCACCGCTGCGGCCTCGAAGCCAACCGGGATCACGTCGACCTTCACATCGTTGCCGGCCAACTGCTGGAACGTCCCGGCGAAGTCGGAGGGCAGGGTGGCGTTGAGCGGTCCGTTGGTGAGAACCGCGACGTGCTCGAAGTCGACGATGTCGGCAAACACGCCCAGCTCGGTCGCGAACGTAGAGGGCAGCGTCAGGTAGGCGAGGTTGTCGATCCCGCTGCCAGGCCCAGCGCGAACGGTGCCCTCGATCTCGGGATCCAGCACGAACGGGGCGAACACCGGCTTGTCGAGTCCCTCGTGGTTGGCGGCGAGGTGGGACGCGATCGTGCCCATCGCCAGGACCACGTCGACCTCCGGATCGGCGAGCATCGCCTCGAGGCCCGCCTCCACTGACTTGCCCGTCCACTCGGCCGTGACGCGCTTGTCTTCGGGAAAGCGAACATCGAACTCACCCCGGGTGAGCGCGAGAATTTCCTCCATGACCAGTGCCACGACCGTATCGTTGGATTGCCAGGGCCCGTCGACAAGGACGGAAACGTCGACCGTGCCGTCTGAGAACGTGCGCGGCTCGGCGGCCTCAGCGGTGTGCATTGCAAGGCACGAAAGCATGCTGAACAGAGTGAGATTCTTCACCGGCCCTCTCGATCGCGCCGCAACCCTTGGCGCTCGGTCGCAGGAGCATACACGAGGGCCTACGTGGGGCGTTTGACGGACTCCGGACTTGACCTCACTCGACGGGTAGTGCGTATGAGACGCCAGAGTCGCGGCCGACTTCCGGGCCAAAACCGCAGGTATACGGCCCAATATCCCACGACGCGCAGTCCGGGCCGAAGTAGAACTCCGGGAACAGGTCCACCGGCAGATGTGCGTAGTTGCTGGTTCCCCCACCGCTTAGGAGCGACCCCGCCCTCGGCCGATAGTCAGCCTGGGCGGCGTCCTCGAAGAGAGCCCCGAGATCGGAGCTCTCCCACTCGGTGGCATTGAGCTCCCAACCATAAGCCTCGGCCTGGTTCCAGCACGCCTCGTCGTCTTTCCAGCCGTTGTACTCGCGAACCACTGGCGAGTCCCAATCGCAGCTGCTGGCGATGTAGTTGTTCTGCCAAATATAAGAGCTAGCACCAGGATTATCGGACGTAGCAAGCGCGCTCTTCGCCGGCATTGGGCTGGCGTGCAGGATGGCGTTGTTCAACACATGGACCTCGCCGAGCACTTCCCCACCCCAGAACCCGATCACGGAATCCGAGCCGCCCTCGAACACATTGCGGAAGATGTACAGGTCGTGGGTGCAGGGGTTGGTGGTGAGCGAGACATTGGTATCGATGAAGCGGTTGTCCACCCAGAGGATCTCGCCAGCGCACTGGTAGGCGGCGGTTGCGTTGCCATGCTGTCCCTGCCTGCCGATCACGTTGCCGGCGACGACAAAGTGGTGGGCATCTTCCCCGGCAAAGTACACGCTCGTGTGCTCGGTATTATCGACGTAGTTCCCCACGATCATGCCGTTGCTGGCACCGAGGAACTGGATGCCCATGCCAATGGCGTCACGGATGATGTTGTATTCGAAGAGCACCCCCTCAGCGCCGTCATCCACCTGGACGCCGTCGTCGTTGATGGCGACGAGCTCGTTGTTGCGCAGGGTCACACCCACCCCACCGGAGATGTTCACCGTCGCTCCTCGACCTTCGATGGCGTAGTTGGCCATCTTGAACCCATCGACGACCACATGGCTGGCGGTGATATCGAACGCGGTCTGGCGCGTGGAGATGTGTATCTGGTCGAGGTTTGCGGCATCGCGCGGCCACAACAGGATGTCTCGCGTACCGTTGTCGAGGTCGGAGATGACGTAGTCACCAGGCTCCCTGACGATCTCGGGGTGGTTGACGAGAATATAGGCGTCGGACCTCGGGGGATCCGGATCGAAGGCCAGGCACTCACCAGGATCAAAGGGGGGATCGAGGGTGAAGCTCTTGTCGGTATTGTCCCATCCGGTGACGGTGCGATGGACCACGATATTGGCCGGCACGTGGGCCCAGATCCACAAGGATGCACCGACATAATAGTCGTCGGGCGCGTCGATGCTCGGGTCGTAGAGTCGATCACAAGAGCCCGCGTTGCGGCCGTCCACGAGTGGTTTCATGCCCCAACCGATCTGGTACATCGCGCTGGTCGAACCGGTGTCTTGCTCGATGGCCAATCGCAGCGCTTCGTCGGCCTCCGTGAGCCAGGTGGCCTCGGCATCCAGAGAGACCGCGCCTTCTGTGACGGAGGCCTTGTACATCTGCGCCCACTGCGGTGCGCCCAGGCAGTCCTCTTCACTCGAACACGGGGCCCAGCCGGTGACCAGATCTCCGCCTTGCAGCACCGCTTCACCCTTGAACTCCGCCGTGAAGCGGATCAGTTCGTCGGCGGTGCCGCTCGTCGTCAGCGAGACCTCCTCGGGGTAGTTGCCCGGACGCACGCCCACCTCTTCTCCGGCGACGAGTTGGTCGGCGGCGTGTTGAATCGTCGCCCACGGAAACTCCGCCGACCCGTCACCCGTCTCGTCATCGCCGAGGATGGCGTCGACCCAGTAGTCCGGTTCAAAGGGAACTTCAGTGGTGTCATCGTCATCGTCGCCGGTGAAATCGTCGTCGTCGCCGGTGACGGGGGTCTCGTCCGGTTCGACGACCTCGGTCTTGCAGCCTGGCGCCGAAACGAGGCAAACAGCCAACCAAAGACCGATCAGATTCTGCGACATCGCGACACCTCCGATGCCAGAGATTACTCCACGCGCATATCTATCGAACAGCCGCCTAGCCCCGGCGACTGACCACCGCGACCCCACCATCCGAGCGCACCGCCGCAGTGATCTGGTCGTTGCCCAAGGGCCTCCAGATCACGCTGCGGCCACTGCCCTCGATGCGACCCTGAGACTCCCACCGAATGGAGAGCCGCTCCGGCCCACCGACGAGGGTCACCCGCACGGCATCCCCCTCCGGTTCAGCCTCCAGACTGACGCGGGGGGGATCGAAGAGCGCCAGATCGTCGGACCGCCACACCCGGGCGCTGGTCTCCCGCCAGTGGTCGACAGGCTGCTGGAGCGGGGCGATGTCGGCGCTTCCGTCATCGTCTGGGGGCCGGGGAACCGGATCGTGCGGCATCGGCGGCGGATCACCTGGCAATGGGTCCACGACGGGAGGAGGCACCGGATCGGGAGGCGGAACCACCGGAGGCGGAACCATGTCGACGGGATGCGGGACCGGGTCGTGGGGCGGAGGCGGATGCGGCACCGGATCCGTGACCGGCGGCGGAGGCGGATCGACCACCGGAGGCTGTTTCTGCGCCTCGGGGATGATGTCTTCCTGCGGGGGAGGCGGAGGATCGACGGGTATCGGGTCCCGATCGTCGTCGGCCGGGTAGTCGGCGGGCACCGGATCGACAGTCGTCGGGCCGCAAGAGTCGCAGCCCTGCGCAGTCACCAGAACCGCGGCGCCGAACGCAAACCGTCGCGCAAGCTGCGCCAGCCGCGGAGGAATCGTTTGCGAGCGCTCGGGATCCGCCACTGGAGCCACTCGGCGATCCATGGCGGTGATGAGCGCGTCGAGCTCCTTGTGCCTTCCCCGATCCGCCTCGGCGATTCGCAGCCCGAGGAGTGCAGTGTGCCGCGCAATGGCGTCGTGATCACCAAGGTGTTCCCGCACGATCGCGAGGGCATCATCAAGGAAATGAGCCGTCTCCATCGAGATCGACCGGGTCAGCTCCGAGGCCCGCCTCTGCATCTCTCCGTCGGGATCGCCGTGGAAATACTCGAGGATCTTCGCGAGGTATCCAAGCCCCATGTTCCGGTTTGCGACCCCGTTGGGATCGAAGTTCCGAGTGCGGAATGCGGCCGCACAGATCCGGAACAGCAGCTCCACGTCCGGATCGTCACACTGGTAGGTGAACCCGAGGTAGCTGCCGGCGGCCGACCGACTCAGGACCCGCTCCAGCAGCGGCGTCCCATAGTAGGGCTCGGCGCGGCAGAAGTTCACCAATGATCGAAATAAGCAATAAAACTCGAAAATCGGATGAGAATTGCGGGCGCGAGAAGAAATATGCGCA